>Ga0247814_10000245_pt1 | contig 48400 bp, 28 predicted proteins | sample UWRJL179409R1_FD_179947 | JGI IMG/M metagenome (GOLD analysis project Ga0247814, IMG submission 179947) | Plant litter microbial communities from Arlington Agricultural Research Station in Wisconsin, United States - UWRJ-L179-409R-1 | ecosystem: Environmental > Terrestrial > Plant litter >... | reverse complement strand
TATTTTGAATAATTCCAGAACCATAATCCTCATCATCATAGATCATTCCATCAACAATAATTAAAGGCTTATTAGTAGCATACAAGGAATTAAAACCACGCAATGTTAGATTTGTACCTGCTCCAGGTGTACCTGAATTTCTAACTGCATTTAAACCAGCTACTTTTCCCTGAAGAAAACCTCCTATAGATTCGTTTATAGGATTTGCCCACTGATCTTTAGAAAAATTAACTACAGTAGCTGTATTTGTATTATTATATTGCATTTTCTCCCCAGCAGGCAAATTAGCTATCTCATAAGCAGCAGCATAATGGGGTTCGTTCAAAAATATCTCAATTCCTGATTGCTTTCTTTTTAAGGCATATACTTTGGTCTGAAAATTTTCTCCACTAATTTTAAGTATAGCGTCTAGATTTGGAACTTTAATTTCAAAGCTACCATCATCGTTAGTAATTACAGCCGAAAATCCATCGACAGTGATATTTATTCCAGATAATACTTTTCTGGTTTTAGCACTTTTTACAATACCTTTTACTAAAATACCCTTTACATTTGTGGATTTATTTATGGTTGGCTTTTCGGTTGCAATTGAATCCTGAACCTCCTGCGCATACAATGCTGTATAGAATTCAGAAGAAAAAAACATGCTCACTAAGCAAGTTAGTTTTATAATTTTTAGCATAACTAATTTTTTATAGAATATTATTTAAGTACAGGTTCAAATTTCAAATAATCCAGAGTAAGTGCACTAGTTGTAGCTGTTCCACCTATTAAAGAAATTAAATCTCTATTTCCAGCATATGTTATAGTAAATTCCCCAATAAAAACCTCTGTATAATTATTAGCAGGTACAGTAATAAGAGGAAACAAAGTAGTAGGGTTCACGACTGCAATTGGATTAGCTGTCAAGTCTACATTCCCACCTATAGCTAATTGCTGTTGAAACGTTCCTGGTCTATCATTAATCGCTCTCCAAGATACCCTATACTTAGTACTATACATAACATCTTTTGCATAATATAGTAAAGTGAATTTGGCTCTTGCTGGAGTTTGTACCATAATATCATTAAAAAATACTCCAGCTGGATCTACTTTATCCCGGTAAAGAATTGGAGTTCTTGTGCCTATATAATCATTATTTTTTTCTCCTTCGATTTTAGTAGTCAATAGCCTCTTCCCAAGTGATACATCTACTTTTTTCATTATGTAAACAATACCATTACTTAAATGAATAGGCTGACCTACAATTTGTGTTTTATCTACAGGAAATTCTACACCAAACCTAGAAGTTAATGTTGCCGGTAATTGATTTAGTTCATATGCATTTGGAAAAGCCATATCTCTTACAGTAAAATAACTTGCAAAAACTGTAGTTTGTTCTACTGTTGTTTGATTCAAATACGGCTTCATTTTATTAACCTCTAGAGCATAACCTGAATTCTCCATTAAAAATAATGTATAAGAATTTTTCTCGTTATTTAAATTATATACATTTTTCAAATATGAATTGGTAAGTGAATCAGATAATGCACCAGGTACTGCATTTGCTTTTGCAGTAGCATCAGAGTCGTAAATATTACTATCTTTAAGACTCAACAAATAAGCACTCATAGCCGAAGAACCTGACTGAGAATTAATATATTGCCAAATATTTAATTTTGGAGTCAATGCTTTATTAATAATATGATATACTCCATTTTTAGCATAATGATCTGCATCAATAATAGTAGCATCATCAATCAAAGTGCTACCACTAAAGGTTAGATACTTATCACCCAACATCTTTATTTTTTCTTTGTCCTTTGTTCTTATTGAAGAAAAAGTGGTTAAAGCAATATGATTTTCAACAAATTTTTTAAGTGTTTCTGGATTATTTAATATCGTACCATCTACCTGTGACATGGCTTCATTCGTTGGCACAAAAACAGTATAAGTTTTTGATGCAGCCAGCACTTTGTCGTAACCAGTTTGAACTAATAATTGTCCAAACTGGGATACGCTAGCAGTATTTGAAATTGCTTCGTTAAGTGTAACACTCAGATTAGCGTCGCCATTATTTTCACGATCTTCCCAAGAATTTGTACAAGAGACTAAAGCTACTGTAAGTACACTAACAAAGAGCTTTTTATAATTTAAGTTTAATAAGGTCATTTTTACTTGATTAAGTTTGTATTTATTTTTTGATCAAATCTATGGTCGATTAACTAAACCTTTTTGACCTGGAACAAATTTAGGATATAACTGATCCATCTCCACTGGGCGAAACTCTGCAATGTCAAACCAGGAAGCTTGACCACCAAAATTACCTTGACTTTGCAACATTAAAGTATGTCGTGAAGTAGTTGGTATATCTATAATTCCTACTAATCTACAATTTACTCTGCTAGACCAACTACTACTTAAATAGCGTTTATAACCTTGTGATTCTAACTCTGCTTCAGTAGCGGCACTTGTATCTCCCCCAACTGATAAATTAAGCTGTCTAGGAAGTTCTTTACCATCAAAAAACACTTTAACATTCCCCATTTTCACCCCATTGGCTCTATAAGAAACCCAAAGTTTATATCTTCCTTTAATAATTACAGGAGTTTTTAAAATCACATCCTGTACATTGGCATCTCTAAAATTAGGTACCTCCAAAACATCAGCACCCCAACACATTGCAGTACCCGCTGTTAAACTTGTCCCATCTTTAGATTTTGCATAATTAACACTAGATTTAGAATCTGTTGGATTTCCTGTAAAAGTTAAATCAATACCAACTTGGTCTGAAAAAAGCGAGATAACACCTCCATCTTTTGCTCTCCAAATAGTTGGAACTTTTCTAAATTCTGCAAGATCCGATAGCTCCCAATATACTGGCATAGGTGAACGTTTCTTTATTGAAAAACTTTCATTAACAATATGTAAAACACCATTAGAACAAGTAAGATCACTTAAATCTCGATTTATCGACACCCCTTTTTCTTCTATTCCATTAAACACATCATTATTTAATAAAATATTACCATTACTTAGTTTAGAACTAATAACTTCAAAAGGTGCCATTGTTTCTAAAGCAGGAGAAACAGCAAAATCTGCTAAATACTGTAACCCCGGAATAATACGATAGCTAACGAAAAGATTCAAACTATCTGTAAGCTTCGTTGGATCTCCTAAATGACTATATTTCTTTTTTAACTGATCTAGAGTAGTATAACCCGCTTGAGAAAATGCCTCATTAGTTTGAGCTAGAATAGATAAATAACTTGCTACATTATTTTCATCTCGTGTTACTGGTTTATTTAATTTGTCAAACCACCCAGTAGCTTTTAAAACCTCAGTAAATAAAGAAAGTTTTGGATTAGCTTCTATAGTTTGAGCCAGCGTTTTATCTGCAACACGCAGTACTTCATCTACCACATGCACTACTCCATTGCCAAGTTCAATATTAGAAGCAACTATATGCGAAGTCTTATTAACTGTTGTAGAGGAAACTCCGTTTTTATTAGACGCTCCTGTTACCAAATATTGACCATACAAACTAGGTGCAGCTATCTTCCCATCAGTAAAAGCAGTAGTATTAATTTTTTGATCTAAAATATGTAGTTTAGCAATGTTTTGTAAATCGACTAACGGCACCTGGCTCAATGAAGTAGCTCCTACATTTTTTAAATAAGCTTCTACAGCCTCATTTGTTGGAACAAAAATGGTATAAGTCCCATAAGTATTCATAAACGAAGCATAGTTAGTTAAATCAAGAATTTCTAAAAACATAGAATAATCTGGATTTGCTCTTAAATATTGAGTAATATTCAAAGTCTCATCTGTACTTTCTTTTATCTTTTCTTGAGAACAATTTTGAAACACTAAAGCTATCAAAAAAACTAAAGTAAGTCTCAACAGGCTAGGCAATCTTAATAATCTTTTCATGACTTAAAAATTTTTTATTTGTAAAATGGATTTTGTACCAGAGCTTTATTAGTGAAAAGTTCGTACGTATTTATAGGTAAATAGTGACTATTGGAGTCTTGTAATTTTGCAATTATTGATTGTTGTTGCTCTGGAGGAGCACTTGAGAGAGCAGCATTAATTAAAATATCTAATCTTGCATAATCATTTCTTCTTGCATTTCGAAGTAAGTCAAACCAGCGTTTTCCTTCATAAGCAAATTCTCTACTACGCTCTGCAAGAATATAATTAATAATTCCGTTTTTATTTGTAGGGCTAACTTGTTGCGACGTTATCTCAATCGCACGGCGTTGTAGACGTAAATTCTCGATAATATCTAGTGCTTCTTGCCCACGTTCTAATTCAGTAAGCGCTTCAGCTTTCATCAATAATACATCGGCAAAACGATATACAAACCAATGAGTGTCTGAATCCTGTAATGCTTTACGTTCATTAGAGTCTAAGCCAATAAACTTATAAATTTGATTTGTTCCTGAAACTAACGATACACGTGCCCCACGAATATCCATATTAAAAGGATTTGCAGGATCAACACCAAAAACTTGTTCTAATACATCAGCTCCACCTAAAAATTGTGGTCTCTGTAAAAAGATATTATAAAATGGACCCAAATTTGATGTTGAATACTGAAATTCAAAAATACTTTCAGTCGAATTCCCTTTAGCATATACTGTATTAAACCAAGTACTCGAAGCTGGGATTAATGCAAAATTTGGAGATGAAGTTATTTTATTAGTAGCAGCAAGTGCTCCTTCATAATTTCCTGTCCATAGATAAACATCAGCAAGTATGGCATTGATAGTGTAAGTTGTAATACGTCCTTTATTTGAAGCAACATTTCCATAATCTTCTACACCATATTCTTCTGCCAATTTTAAATCTTTGATCACCTGATCAAAAACTTCAGATTGTGTACTTTTTGGAATTTGAAAATTATCATTATCACTTAATGTAGGAGTTAACTTTAAGGGTACATCTTTAAAAGTACGTGCCAATGTAAAATACAAATACGCTCTGATTGCCAAAGCTTCAGAAAGAAAATGATTCAACTGCACTTGTGTTAAAGTTGGATCCTGTTCTCTAACTGCTGGAGCTAAATCAATAACTGTATTACAATAATTGATAGTTCTGTAAAAAGCTGCCCAGCTCGTTATATCATTTGAAGCAATAATATTTGAGTTCAGAATATCAAGTTCATCTGCAGTAACATTAGGTCCTGCAGCTATCATATCTGCTCTCAGTTCTCCATACATGAATAAATATTGCGTCATTGTAAAATTATCACTTGTACCTGGAGGAGTACTCAATAAAGAAGAATAAATCCCTATTACAGATGCTTGTATATCCTCCTTTGTTTTCCAGAATTCTTCACGTACAATTCCATCTTGAGGACGTAAATCTAAATAACTATCGCACGAACTTGCCGAAACAAAAAGTACAAAGATGGCTAATATTGTTTTTATTTTAGTTTGCATAAATCAATTTTTTTATTTAAAAACGAGTAGATATACCAAATGTTAAACGTTTGGTAGGTGGTGTAGAAGCCTTATCTAAAGCCATCCCAAAAGGACCAGATCCCATACCAACCTCTGGATCCTGTCCTCTATATTTTGTAAAAGTATACAGGTTATCTGCGATTACATTAATTCTTACCTCATCTAAGTTCAATTTCTTCAATAGATTTTTACCAAAACTATAATTAAGACTTACTGAGCGAAGACGAACGAAAGAAGCATCTTCTACATAGCGATCTGAACCTAACCAATTGTATCCTGCTTGATAAATTGCTCTAGGCATATTAGTGACATCTCCCGGATTACGCCATCTAGATAAAACTGCTGTACTTTGATTGCTCCAGCCGGACATATTAGTGGTTTTCATATCTGTATCATTAACAATATCATAATCCAAACGATACGTAAAGAAAAGACTTAACCTCCATTGGTCATTAAAACTTATATTTGGTCCAAAACCTCCTGAAAATTTAGGATTACTATTTCCTAAATACACTACATCACGGCTATCAATGTTACCATCTTTATTAATATCTTCATAAATAGCATCTCCTGGCTGAAAAGTATAATCTGTTAATGGATAATTAAAACGCATAAATACTTCCTGACCATTAGGACCTATGATTACATTGCCACTAGCATCTCTGGCTTTTGTAGCTTCAAGATCAGTATATACTCCTTTAAAACGGTATCCATAAAAAGAGCCAAAAGGATTATTAACTTGTAAGAAACGTTTGAATTCTCCATTTTTATCGGTATTTCCACTTTCACTTGGATAAAATTCAGAAATTTCTGTAATCATATTTTGGTTATTAGAAATATTGAAATTGAAATCTACCCTCCATTTTCCAGCTTTGTATGGAGTAGCATTAATTCCTACTTCCCATCCTTTATTTTCTAAAGTACCCACATTCTGATCTGAAATACTTGTATACCCTGAAACTGAACTTACATCAAGGTCTTTAAAAAGAAGATCTTTAGTTGTATTTTTATAAACTTCAACATCTACACTCAAACGTTTATTGAACATTTGAAGATTAAATCCTAAATTTGTACCAATTTTTTTCTCCCAACGTAAGTTATTCAACTGCATATTCCCAGGAACAATACCATTAATACCTAAATATTCTGTTTGATAGTTATTGTAAACATTAAAAAAACGATAATCACTTTTAGGTGCTCCTCCAGAATGCCCATAACTTAATCTCATACTTAAGTCGTCGATATTTTTTAAGTTTTGCATAAATGGCTCTCCCGAAATTCTCCAACGAGTTGATATAGAAGGAAAATAACCATATCTATTGTTACTAGCAAACTTAGAATTACCATCTGCTCTTAAACCAACATTTATCAAATATCTATCCAATAGACCATATTGAGCACTAATTACCGCTCCTACATTTCTAGCTTGGGTATTAGAAGTTGTTAATGATAACTCAGAATTTTGTGTTCTTGATGGATTTGATGGATCTGTCAATAAAGAAGAAGCTGTATTTGATGTTAATACTTGATGTGAAGTATAACGGAAATCATTAGACTGTAATGACATTAATGCTTGGAAAGTTTGATTTTCTCCTATGTTTGGAGTATAAATAAAATTAGTCTTTGTTACGATATTAGCTTGATCAGAATCAGCATCAGCAGCTCTGTTTACTACTGTTTCGGTAAAAGGTCGACCTGTAGCATTTTGAGGTAAAAAAGATTTATTTTTTCTAGATAAATAATCAAACTGTAAATCAAAAGTTGACATAAACACTCTAGGAATGATATCTACACTCAAATTAAAGTGCGGAACAATACGGTCTTCAGAAATATCATTAGAAGCTAGTACAGCCATAGCAAGAGGGTTATAAGTACCTCCATAAGTTCCTTGAACATTCCCAACTGGTGAGAAATAGTTAGGTGTGAGATTTCCTGCTGCATCAAACTCATAAATACTCATATTAGGCATTTTAGTATATGCAACACCTCTCAATTTATCTTCACTATCCTTTGAGTTCACATAATTACGTTCCGTATCTGTATGTGTATAAGATATATCTGTTTTAAATTTAATACGATCAGACACCACATAATCCAAATTCAACCTGGCATTTAGCCTTTCTAAACCAGTACCTATAGTCACCCCTTTCTGTTTGTAATAACCTACTGAAGTAAAATATCTTGCTTTTTGACCACCTCCCTGTAAAGAAAGGTTATGATCACCACTTATACCAACTTGAGTAATTGCATCTACCCAATTAGTATTCTGTCCATAATTTTTAAAATAATATACATCCTGTGGATCATATTGAAACTCTTTTACAGTTAAAGTATTTAATGGCACCCCGTTTCTATTCATAAATTCCTCTGGTATCAATTGCGAGTATTGATCACCATTCAGCATAGGGATAGTAGGAGGCAATTTAGAATAAGTTCCTCTATAAGTATAACTAATTTTTGGAGCTCCAACAGATCCACGCTTAGTGGTAATTAACAAAACTCCAGCTGAAGCACGTGAACCCCAAATAGCGGTAGCAGCTGCATCTTTCAATATAGTAATAGTTTCAATATCTGAAGGAGCAATATTAATTAAGGCTGCATAACCTTGTTCATCAGCAGTTCCAAAGTTAAAATCATCAGGTACTGAAGTCTCATAAGGCATTCCATCAACTACAATCAAAGGATCAGAAGAACCAGTAATAGAAGAAGTTCCACGAATACGAATTTGCATTCCTGCTCCTGGATCTCCACTACTAGCCACAATATCTACACCAGACAAACGTCCTTGTAAAGCTTCATCAATAGAAGCCGCTTGAGTACCCTCTAATTCAGCTGCATTAATACTAACCGAACTCGTTGTACGATCACGATCGGCAATTCGCATTAATCCGTTATCGGATGATTTAGCAGAAGTAACAACAATCTCTTTTAATGATTCCATACTAGAAACTAAAAGAACTTTAATCGATTGTTTTCCATTAATAGCAACCGCTTTAGTTTTATATCCTATAGTTGAAACAACTAATTTATTATTAGGGTTTTTAATTCGTATAGCAAAATTTCCATCTATATCTGTTATTACTGATCCTACAGTACGATTTTCTGCATCTTGCTCTACTACAGTAGCTCCAGGAATTGTTTGATTATCACCAGAATCGATTACTTGACCTCTAACTAATAAAGCGGTACTGGATTGTTGTGCTAATGCTGGAAAAGCTGCCAGAATAATTAAGGCAAATGTAAAACTGCTTAATATATTTGTAATTTGTTGTCTCATTTTATTCCGTGTATAAAAGATAATTGTCTAATAAATGAATTAAAGATCTATCAGCTAAGTTGTTACTTTGAGCTTTAATAAAATTGGCTGTCCTTACACCTATCTTATCATCTGTAAATGACAAAGTATTTGGATTACTATTTACTACTCTAACATATGTTTTCTCTCCGGAAACATCCCTTAAAGTTTCAACAATACCTATTTCTAAACCATCATTAGAAACTGTTTTAGTCGACAAAATATGAAATTTAATAAAATTTGCAATTCTATTTTTATCTGCTGGAAGAGTTGGATTAGTATTAGCAGGTAATACTCCATCAGCTACCGCTTTAGCTATTGCCGCATTATTAGGAATTAGAAAAGTATAAAAAGCCCCTAAATTGACATCTTGAATTTTTCCAGTTGCAGCATCATATATACTAGAAGTTTTGAGATAGTTATAAAACGAAAGAAACTGAGAGCCAGGTGTTTCTGATAATCTTTTAATTTTTAATCCTTGTAACTCCTCTGAAAACTGAAGAACGTTATCAATATAATAAGTTCTACCGTTTCGTTGAATATCTGCAGCGCCTACTATATTTACTGGAGTTCCCAATAATTCATTTCCTGCAGCATATACTTTATTATGATCCCATTTAATATATTCTCCTGGCAAACCTTGTTCTCCATCACCTGTACGAATTATACCTGAAGTAGTTGCTATATTATCTAATTCACCATTAGGTGTAAAAACTACACCACTATAAAGCAAACGAAATAAACGAGATTGAGCCAATACCCCTGTTACAGCTACTCCTGTTGCTGGATTTGTATAAACCCATTGAGAATTATCTAAATTAAACCTAAAGCCAAGATTGGTAAGTACCGCATCAGAAGGTAGAAAAAGAGTCATCTTATTTGCTATACTACTAATGATTTCTTTAATTCCAGAACCATCATTAAACAATCTTGTTGCCATTGTAAACCTAGGATCCAAATAAGCTGAAGTATATACACTGTAAAATAAATTTGATTCCTGTACCTTATTAGTACCATAGAAAAATCCATTGCTTAAGATTTTCGAATCAATAATATCAGTATTGAAATTAAATCTCAACTCCTCGTTCAGTCCATTATCAAAATTCGAAGTTTGAGATGGCCAAACAGACCCTTTAACCATGTGTGCATTGATAAAATCTCGAAAGATATACTTTGGCAATAAATCTATTGTGTAATGCTTTAATAATACATCTCTTTTAAAAATTTCTAATGCAGCATTATTAGGTGCTAACAAAGTATAACCATTGCTTTGTCCATCATTATCTGCTTCCTTTATAAAGTTTTCATTATTTGGAGAAAATGCTAATTGAGAATCATAAAATTTTATGTAAACATCATCTGTTTTTCCTGTAAAATTTTTATAATTAGCAGTTACATTTTGGTTAAATTGATAAGTTACTAAATTATCTTCAAGTAAATTACGAAAAACACTGTAATCACTTTGTTTGTCTAGATATTGACCTATACTAGGTAATGGAAGTGAAACTTTATCTACTTCATGAATGATCCCATTCTCAGCAATAATATCAGCTTGTTTAACTCGTCCATCGAATAAATTAAACCCAGTATATTCTTTACCAGGATAGAAATAATTAAAATCAAAAGAACTTAGCGCTTTAGTTGTAAAATATTCATCGGTAAAATAAGTAACATACTTATTATTATTATCTGCTAAGAAATAACTACCATTACGATTAGCATCAACAACAACCATTGGAGTTCCGTTTACTATTTTATTTTGATAACCATCATAAAATGCCGTTCTTCTTCTAAAAGCATTATCTTTTACCCAACCTTGTGCACTTTGGTAATCTGAAAGTTGCTCTTCTCTAAAAGCATTATAAACAAGAGCATATCTTACAATCTTATTAGCTGTTGCATCATCTATTTTGCTTACATCTGAAATTCCATTTTCTTGAAAGTAAGTAGCAAATGCAGCATCATTAGGAGCAAACATAGTCCAGTATCCTGATTTACTCAAGATATCCTTATAACCCGCTTTTTCAATTAAAACCGTGAAATTCTTAAAATTACCCAACTCCTCTAAACGCTGGTAAATTGGTTCCTCCAGATAATCAGGACGGGCATAGTACTCGTCAAATACATCGCGACTACAACTGCTAAACAATACCAGTAGCGACAGGATTAATAAATAATAGTTAACTTTTTTCTTCATTATTGGTTAGATTATAAAGTGGTGAATAAAATATTTGTGTTTTTTTTAACTCTTTTTTGTCAAGTTTTAACTTTTCAAATTTATATGTTCAACTTAATACATCTATCCTGCTCTATCCTGTTTTTTATATATATTTAAAAAAAGATAGAATTAAATACACATATGATAATCTATTTACTAATATTTTATCAATGAAAAACTTATTGTATTTATTGGGTTTTCGCCATTTATTGTGCAAAGAATTCAACTACTAAAATCCATATATATCAATTTAACATATATTTTGTAATTTCTAAAAAAACAGAGGCATAACTAATAGATGATGACAATTAAAAATTAATAAAAATTAAACTAGTTATTTTTGTTAGGAATTTTCAACTACTTTATATAAATTCAAGCTTTTTAGTTGAAAATAAAGCATCTTTGCTATAAAAAAAGCAATTTTAAGGTCTACTTTTAAAAAAGGGTTATTAAAGGTACAAAATAATAGACATTGCTAGAAAATATCTACAAAATAATTATAGCTTAGAAAAAACTAAAATATTTACTTTGTTATCGGATCAAACATATTATTCAAAAACACCAATCAAAACATACAACTATTTTTTTCTATATATATAAAGGTAAAAGAGAAAAACAATTACTTTTGACTTTCTATAAAATACACATCCAATAAAATAAAAAATTATGAATGCTAAAACAGCTATTGTTACTGGAGGAAATTCAGGCTTAGGTTTTGCCACAGCTAAAAAATTATGCGATAACGGAATCAAGACCTATATAATAGGACGCTCTAAAGAAAAAACAGAAGAAGCTTGTACAGAAATTGGCTCTAATGCTATTCCTGTAATTTTCGATTTAAACAATTTAGACGGAATTCCAGCAATGATTGCCGAACTAACCAAAGAAGCTCCAATAGACATTTTAGTAAACAATGCAGGAATCAATCTGAAAAAAGAATTTGCCGATGTTACTGACGAAGATTTCTTGTCTATCATACACACTAATCTTTTAAGTGTTTTTGCGGTAAGCCGTGAAGTAGTAAAAAACATGAAGGAACACAAAAATGGAAGCATTGTCAACATTAGCTCTATGGCTTCTCAATATGGTATTCCAAAAGTAATTGCCTATACTGCCAGCAAAGGTGCTATTGAAGCCATGACTCGTGCTATGGCAGTTGAGTTAGCTCCATTTGGAATTCGTGTCAACTGTATTGCGCCAGGTTTCATTAAAACCAAAATGTCTGCAAAAGCACTAGATAGCGATCCAGAAAGAAAAAATAAAGTTTTAGGAAGAACTCCAATGGGATTCTTAGGTGAGCCAGAAGATATTGGAGATGCTGCTTACTTTTATGCCACCGCCGAATCAAAATACGTAACAGGAACTGTTCTTCCGGTTGATGGAGGAAACAGCATCGGATTTTAATATTTACAAACTATGATAACAATGCAACATACCATGCGCTGGTTTGGCCCTACCGATGCCATCGCATTACAAGATATTAGACAATGTGGAGTTTCTGGAATTGTAACCGCTTTGCATCAAATTCCTGTTGGTGAAATTTGGACTATTGAAGCCATACAAGAAAGACAAGAATTAATTAAAGCCGCAGGAATGGAATGGACAGTAATCGAAAGCTTACCTGTTCATGAAGAAATCAAAAGAGCCTGTGGTAATTTCAAACAATACATTGAAAATTACAAAATCAGCTTGAGAAATATTTCTCAATGCGGCATCAAAGTGATTACGTATAATTTCATGCCTATTTTAGACTGGGTTCGCACCAATCATAATTTTGAAAATCCCGATGGTACAAAAGCATTATTATACAATCATATTGCCTTTGTGTATTTCGACATTCATTTACTAAAAAGACCGAATGCCGAAAATGAATATACAGCAGAACAAAAAAAACAAGCAGTAGAATTTGGTGCTTCACTTTCTACTGAAGAAAAAGAACTTTTGTTCAAAAATGTACTTTTGGGATTGCCAGGAAGCAAAATCAATTTTACTGCTGAACAAATTTTGTCTTTGTTAGACAATTACAAGGATATTGATGATAACAAATTAAGAGAAAATCTAATTTACTTTCTATCAGAAGTAGCACCTCTTGCAGAAGAATTAGGTTTAAAATTAGCCATTCATCCTGACGACCCTCCTTTTTCTGTAATGGGATTACCAAGGGTGGTTTGTACTTCCGAAGATATTAAAAAAATCACCGAAGCTGTTCCCGTAAGCGCAAATGGTCTTTGCTATTGTACAGGTTCGCTTGGTGCAGACCCACAAAACAATCTAACTCAGATAATTGACGATTTTGGAGATAGAATTCATTTTTTACACCTAAGAAATGTAATTCGCAGTGACGAAAACATTTTTAGAGAATCAGAACATCTTAATGGAGACAACCCGATGGAAGCCGTTATGGAAAAACTACTTTTATTGATGAATAAAAGACAAATTAGTTTACCAATGCGTCCCGATCATGGTTTTCTACATTCATTAGAAGAAGGAAAAGAACAATATCCTGGTTATTCTTTAATAGGAAGAATGAAAGGACTCGCTGAATTGAGAGGTCTGGAACTGGGACTGAAATACAAATTAGCTCAATAATAATATCTTCTTTTGGTAAAAATCCCATTCGCCGCGGCGAATGGGATTTTTTTATATAAAAATTCGAAAATAATTTTTTGTATAAAAATAAAATTTATATTTGCATACCGGAACAGAACAGTACAATTAAAAAATGGAAAACAATTTTACTTTAAACATCAATCATGATAGCGATATTCCTAAATATCAGCAGCTTGTTGATTGCATAAACAATGCTATTTCGGAAAACATTTTAGCGAAGGGAGAACAACTACCATCCGTAAATAGTATTTGCAAAAACAATCAATTATCAAGAGATACTGTTTTTAAAGCCTACTCGATTCTAAAAGACCAAAAATTGATTGATTCTGTACCGAACAAAGGTTATTTTGTAATTGGAGAGACTAGAAAAGTACTATTGGTTTTAGACACTTTCAAAGCTTACAAAGAAGTACTTTACCATTCTTTTGTTAACAATTTAGCCGAAAATATAATTGTCGATGTACAATTTCACCACTATAATATTGAAAATTTCAAAACCATCATCAATAATAGCGCAGGAAAGTATTTTAAGTATGTCGTGATGAATTTTGATGATAAAGAAGTGGCTTCTACCCTTTCATCGATTTCAAATGAAAAACTATTATTAATTGACTGGAATGTTCATTCGAAATCAAAAAACAATTATGTTTTTCAAGACTTTGGAAAAGCTTTTTACGAAGCCTTAAAACAAGGAATCGATTTATTTAAAAAATACAAGAAAGTGGTTTTTGTTTATCCAACATTCACCAACCACCCAAAAGAAACAGTTACTTTTTTCAAAAAATTCTGTACTGATTTCGATTTAAATCATAAAGTAATTACTAATCCAAAAGATTTTTTCATTCAAAAAGACATTGCCTACATCAGTGTAAGCGATCGAATTTTAGGAATGTTTCTGGAACAATGCCGAGAGAAAGATTTAGAGCCCGGAAAAGACGTTGGATTTTTATCTTATAATGAAACTCCAATGAAAAAATTCATATACAAAGGAATTTCAGTTGTCACTACTGATTTCAATGAATTAGGAATCAAGGCTGCCGAATTTGTAACCAAAGACGAGCCAATGCAATATTATGTACCAACAAAACTAACCATTAGAGAATCATTATAAATTATGTATTATATAGGATATGACATAGGAAGTTCCTCTGTAAAAGTAGCCATAGTAGAAGCTGCAACTGGAAAAAAAATCATCACGCTGCATGAACCCGCAGATGAAATGGCAATTACAGCCTACCATAAAGACTGGGCCGAGCAAGATCCGGAAATGTGGTGGGAATACTGCTGTGTTGCGAGCAAAAGAGCGATCAAAGAAGCCAATATTGATGCTTCAAAAATAACTGGCGTTGGTATTTCTTACCAAATGCACGGATTAGTAGTAGTTGACAAAGAAGGGAAATCATTACGAAACTCTATTATCTGGTGCGATAGCCGTGCAGTGGAAATTGGAGATAGAGCTTTCGAAGATTTAGGAGAAGACCAATGTGCTACACACCTATTGAATTCTCCAGGGAATTTCACAGCATCTAAATTAACTTGGGTAAAAGAAAACGAACCTGAAATTTACAGCCAAATTGACAAATACATGTTGCCTGGCGATTTTATTGCTTATAAGTTAACAGGCGAAATAAACACTACCAAAAACGGTTTGTCTGAAGGAATGCTTTGGGATTACAAAGAAAATGAAGTAGCCGAATGGCTATTGAAATACTACGGAATTGATCCGTCATTGACTCCTACAATTGTAGCCAATTTTACAAATCAAAGTTTCCTGAATGAAAAAGGCGCAAAAGAATCCGGGCTACCTGTTGGTATTCCTGTAGTTTATCGTGCAGGTGACCAACCCAACAATGCCTTATCATTAAACATTTTAAAACCAGGTGAAGTTGCTGCAACAGGCGGAACATCTGGAGTTATATATGCTGTAACTGATCAGTTAAAATCAAAAGAGACTTCCAGAATCAACAGTTTTGTACACGTTAATTATTCCAATGAAAAACCTACGGTAGGCAAATTATTGTGTATTAATGGCGCTGGAATTCAGTACCGCTGGTTACGCAATCATTGCGGAATGGATTCTTATGAAAACATGAATGTAAAAGCCGAAGAAGTTTCGGTGGGTTCTGACGGTGTGGTTGTGATTCCTTTTGGAAACGGAGCTGAAAGAATGTTTAACAATAAAAACATTGGCAGTCATTTCTTAAATCTAAACCTCAACAAACACGGACACGGACATTTATACCGCGCTACTCTGGAAGGCATTGCCTTTGCTTTTGTGTACGGAATGGAAATTATGAAGGCTGATAATGCACAAATAAATGTCATTCGAGCAGGAAATGACAACTTATTTCGATCAGAAATTTTTTCGAATACTGTAGCTACATTAATTGGTCACGAAATAGAAATTTACAACACTACTGGAGCTGTGGGAGCAGCAAGAGCTGTCGGTTTAATTGATGGTGATTATGAGACTTTTGGTGATAATATTATCAAAAACGACCACGTAATGACTTTTATGCCTTTACAAAATAGCACACCTTATTTAATAGCATATCAAAACTGGAAAAAAGAACTAGAACTTATTATAAACAAATAAACTAAAAACAAAAAAATGGCAATAATAGGAAGTAAAGAATACTTTAAGGGTATTGGCGAAATCAAATTTGAAGGAAAAGAATCTGACAATCCGTTAGCATTCAAATATTACAATCCAGACCAGATTGTAGCTGGAAAAACAATGCGTGAGCATTTTAAATTTTCAATTGCTTACTGGCACACCTTCTGCGGACAAGGTTCAGATCCATTTGGACCTGGAACACAAAACTTTGCCTGGGATCAATCAAATGACCCAATCCAGGCAGCAAAAGACAAAGCTGATGCTGCTTTTGAATTCATTAGCAAAATGGGATTTGATTATTTCTGTTTCCACGATTACGATTTAGTTCAGGAAGGAGCAACATTTGCAGAATCAGAAAGCAGATTAGTTACTATTACTGAATACCTAAAACAAAAGAAAGCCGAATCAGGAATTAAATTACTTTGGGGAACAGCAAACTGTTTTTCAAATGCACGTTACATGAATGGCGCTGCTACAAATCCTGATTTCAATGTGTTAGCCAGAGCTGGTGGACAAGTAAAATTAGCTCTTGATGCAACAATTGCTTTAGATGGTGAAAACTATGTTTTCTGGGGAGGACGCGAAGGATACATGTCTTTATTGAATACGGATATGGGACGTGAATTAGATCACATGGGCCAATTTTTAGTAAAAGCCAGAGATTATGCACGTGCACAAGGATTTAAAGGAAACTTTTTCATTGAGCCAAAACCAATGGAACCAATGAAACATCAATATGATTTTGATTCGGCTACTGCAATTGGTTTCTTGCACAAATATGGTTTAGAGAAAGATTTCAAAATCAATATCGAAGTAAACCATGCTACATTAGCACAACACACTTTCCAACACGAAATTGAAGTAGCTGCTAATGCTGGAATGCTTGGAAGTTTAGATGCTAACCGTGGAGATTACCAAAACGGATGGGATACAGACCAATTCCCTAACAACATTCAGGAAACTACTGAAGCTATGTTAGTTTTCTTAAAAGCAGGTGGATTACAAGGCGGTGGAGTTAATTTTGATGCTAAAATCAGAAGAAACTCAACCGATATGGAAGATGTATTCTTAGCTCACATTGGCGGAGCAGATACTTTTGCAAGAGCCTTACTAACAGCTGACAAAATCATTACTTCTTCTTCTTATGACAAATTAAGAACAGAAAGATACAGCTCTTTTGACGCTGGAAAAGGTAAAGATTTTGAAAACGGAAAATTAGGTTTAGAGGATCTATACAAAATTGCTTTAGAAAATGGCGAGTTAGAATTAAAAAGCGGAAAACAAGAACTTTTCGAAAATATAATCAACCAATACATCTAAAAAACGCATTTAAACTTAAATACGTTTTCGTTTTAAAATACCCAACAGCATAATAAATCTTGCTGTTGGGTATTTTTTTTGAAATAATATTCTTTTTATTAATTAAAAGCAGGATAGTACAGGATTCTAAATAAAAAAAAGTGGAGTAATATTGAGATATCAAAAAAGGAATTATCCTTTAGAAAACCGAAACTTATCTTATTGAAAGACAGTTTTGTAATTTAAAAAATCAATACCAATTTATATTTGGTAATTAATAATTTAGTTTTTAGTTTAGTTTTAGTGTGAGTTTTTAGTTTTAAGCCCTAGCATTTTTGTTAGGGCTTTTTTAACTTGTCTCCGCTGCATTCAGGAATATTAAAATAAATTCTATTTTTAATATTCCTTCTTGTAACAAAACAACTAAATAGTATAAAAAAAAATAAATAAACAGAAAATGATTTTCCCAATCAAATCCATTTTTAATCAAACAAAAAAGCGAAACTTTTGCGGGTGTTTGCTGTTGCTTTTTTTTATTAGTATCCAAATTAAAGCACAAGACAATAGAAGTTTTCAGGTTTTTCAATTTCCAGCTAATAAAATCCCAACAATTGACGGAAATAGCGAAGATTGGAAAATAGTTCCTAAAAATTACGTTGTAGGAATGGATCAATTGTGGGACGACAGTGGAAAACAACCTAAGGCTGACCCGAAAAATCTGGATGTTAGTGTAAAAGTGGGCTGGGTAAAAGGACTTAACCGTTTGTATTTTCTTTATGAAGCTTATGATAATTATTGGGATTTTTCACAACCGGGATTACACAATGATACTTTCGAATTAATAGTCGATGCGGATCAATCTGGCGGACCGTTTATTGATCGTTTTCACCCCAATCCAACTTTAACCAATACCATGGATGCTTATTTTTCCTATCACGGAGTTCATGCACAAAACTATCATATTTTTACTCCTGCCGTAGATAAAGACTGGACTATGGTTTGGGGAAGTCAGCCCTGGATTAAAAACTTACCTTATGCAAATGCATCGTATCATTATGATTTTAAACCGGGACAAGGCGGAAAACTAACGTTGGAATTTTGGATTACTCCTTTTGATTATGCAGGAAACGATCCATCCAGAGCAGTAGAATCCATCTTAACAGAAAACAAAAACATCGGTCTTTGCTGGGCAATAATCGATTATGATGACGTTAATAAAACCGAAAATAATGGTTTTTGGAATCTTTCAAAAGAACATAAGATGTATGGAAATGCGTCTTACAGTCTTCCTTTTAAACTCATGCCATTGGAAAACCAATTCAAAAAAAATATTGAAGCCAAATGGTCTTTTAAAGTAGTGAATATGAACAAAAGAGAAGTCGCTTTCTTTGATGAATCTGAAGGTGAAATCAACTCCTGGAATTGGGATTTTGGCGACGGAACTACCGCTGCCACTCAAAATCCGACTCATCAATATAAAGAAGCTGGCAAATATGTTGTAATTTTAAAAATTAAAGGACCAAAAGGCACTTCTCAACTATCAAAAGTTTGGGATGTTGCCGTAAAATAATAGCTATTAATCTAACTAACCACCAAAAATTTAAGCACAATGAAAACCAAACCATTCTCAACTGGAATTAAAATAGGCGTTGCAGCAGCAATAATGGCAATCCCAACATTGGCAAATGCACAACAACCTGCTAATGATGTTACAGCACCATTACACCTTTTACAACCCGATTATCCAACTCCTTATGGAGCAAAATCAACACAGGAAATCAAAGCTACAATAGATAAAATATATTCTTTTTTAGATAAAACAACTCCTGCCAGTTTGATAAATAATAAAACCAAGCAAGAAGTTACTGACCTAAAAAAATTAGACGAAAACACCGTATTTTCTCCTGGAACTTTTAGATTAACCAGTTACGAATGGGGAGTAACTTATGCAGCAATGCTTTTAGCAACTGAAGCAACTGGAGATCAAAAATATGCTGATTACACAAACAAACGATTAAAATTAATCGCTGATATTGCACCATATTATAAAAAGGAACTTCAAAAAAATAATAAATCTCAATCGCCAATACGTGGTTTTTTAAACCCACATGCTTTGGATGATGGAGGTGCCGTTACTGCCTCTATGATTAAAGCACAAAGAGCAGGATTAAAAGCTGATTTGAGACCATTGATTGATGATTTCATGAACTACATCAGCACTAAAGAATTTCGTCTAACCGATGGAACGCTGGCCAGAAACAGACCTCAACCCAACACTTTATGGTTAGATGATATGTTTATGGCTATTCCAGCTTTGGCACAAATGGGTAAATTGACAGGAGATGTTAAATATTATGATGAAGCTGTAAAGCAAGTAAAACAGTTCTCAGAGAAAATGTTTAACAGTCAAAAAGGCTTATACATACACGGTTGGGTACAATCTATGGAAGTACACCCACAATTTCATTGGGCTCGTGCTAACGGTTGGGCGGTGATGACTCTGGTAGAATTATTAGAAGTTTTACCAAAAGACCATCCTGGATACAATCCTGTTTTAAATCAATTAAAAGCACATATCAAAGGCCTGGTTGCTTATCAGGACGGTACTGGTTTTTGGCACCAATTAATTGATCGAAATGATACTTACTTAGAAACATCGGCAACTGCTATTTATGCTTTTTCTATCACTCGCGCCATCAACAGAGGTTATATTGACAAAGCAGCTTATGCTCCGGCAGCTTTATTAGCCTGGAATGCCGTTGCTACAAAAGTAAACGACAAAGGAGAAGTAGAAGGAACTTGCGTAGGAACTGGCATGGGGTTTGATCCCGCTTTTTACTACTATCGTCCAATAAATGTCTTTGCAGCCCATGGTTATGGACCAGTAATTTTAGCTGGATCAGAAATCATTATGATGCTTAAAAACAACGAATTCGAAATCAACGATAGCTCATTACAATTAAAAACGCATAAATAATTTTAAACATACAATTCATGAACAGCCTTATCATCAACAGCGTAGTCGCATTTTCGACATGCTTTTTATCTTTTGGACAACCAATAGACAAGAAAACAAACCCTCCTACTACACCTAATTTTGTAGTTATTGTTGCTGATGATGCAGGCTGGAATGATGTAGGTTATAACGGTTCAGAAATCAAAACTCCTAATATCGATTGGTTAGCTAAAAACGGTTCCCAACTCAATCGCTTGTACGCTGCTCCTACTTGTTCTCCATCAAGAGCTAGTTTTTTTACAGGAAGACCTTCTAGTCGTATGGGAATTGTAGCACCTATTAGTGACAAAAGTAACCTAACGCTCCCTAGCGATGTTACTACTTTGCCACAAGCTTTGCACCAACAAAATTACCAAACGGCTTTGTTTGGAAAATGGCATTTGGGCTTGAATCCTTCTAGCGGACCTAAAGCATATGGTTTTGATTATTCGTATGGATTTTTGCATGGACAAATAGACCAATACAGCCATGAATATAAAAATGGAGATCCAAGTTGGCACAGAGAAGGAAAATTCATTACCGAGAAGGGACACGTAACCGACCTGATTGAAAACGAAGCGATTAACTGGCTTAAAACCAAGAGAGATCCTTCTAAAAACTTTTATATTCAGCTGAGTTATAGCGCTCCGCATTTTCCTTTGCAAGAAGAAGACAAGTGGAAAAAACCGTATTTAAAAACAATTAAAAACAATTCTAGAAGAGATTATGCCGCAGCTATGTCACATTTAGATTATAGTATTGGTCAAATATTAAAAACCCTGAAAAAACAGCATTTAGACAAGAATACCGTTATTATTTTCATGAGTGATAATGGTGCTATGGACAAATGGAATCCAGGAAATCAATATCAGGGAAGACATACAGCCAATGATGTATTGGGTAACAATTTTCCTTTGCGAGACTGGAAAACTTCCAACTATGAAGGTGGAATCAGAGTGCCTGCTTTTATTTATTGGAAAGATAAAATCAATAGTTCTTTGAATAACAATTATATCTCGGTAACTGATTTAATGCCTACTATTTTATCATTGGCTGGAGCCAAATCGCTGCCTAAAACTATAGAGGGACAAAACATCTGGAATTCGATTATTACTAAAGATTCTATCCCAAATCAAGCCATCTACATTCGTGGTCATTTACAAGAAAGTATTATTGAAAAACCTTGGAAATTAATTCGAACAAGACATAAAAATGCTCCAACTGTTTTTGAACTTTTCAATATCGAAAAAGATCCTGAAGAAAAAGAAAATCTGGTGCTAACACATCCTAATGTGACGAATAAGCTAACAAAAGATTTAGAAGTTCAATTTGCAAAAGATTCTAAAGAAGTAAATTCAGGCGGCGAATAAACAAATACAGCTCAAATTTGTTCGTAAATCAAAACATAAATTATCCAAAACTATCCCGTTTTTATCAATTTACCGAATTTCGGTTTAAAATCAGGCAAGTACAGGATACCTTTTTGATATGAAATAAAGATTTTCGAATATAAAATTAATTATAATGAAACAATACCATATCATTTTAAGTTCCTTATTCTTTTTGCTTTTTTCGTGCAAACAAACTGCACAAGTGAACAGTCGTTCAGCAAATTTTGAACCTGAATGGATCAACAAAGTTGGTGCAAAAGAAAACAAATTCAAGTCTAAAATTTATTATGCAAATGATTATGGGGCTGTTAATGATGGTAAAACACTTTCGACTAAAAGTATTCAGAAAGCCATAGACGAATGCAGTAAAAATGGTGGTGGAACATTAACTTTCAAACCTGGAAATTACCTAACAGGTTCCTTATTTATCAAAGAAGGTGTGCATTTTAATGTTTCTAAAGGAGTAACTATTTTAGGTAGCGAAAATATTGCCGATTATCTCGAAATTGATACTCGTGTAGCAGGAATCGAAATGAAATGGCCAGCGGCATTAATCAATGTTTTAGATCAAAAAAATGTAACTCTGGACGGAGAAGGAACTATAGATGGGCAAGGAAAAGTGTATTGGGATTACTATTGGAATTTACGAAAAGAATACGAAGCCAAAGACTTACGATGGATTGTAGACTATGATGCTAAACGTCCAAGAACCATTTTAATTACGAATTCTAAAAATGTATTTCTTAAAGATTTAAACATTCAAAGAGCGGGATTTTGGACCGTTCAGGTTTTGTATTCTGAATACATTACCGTTGACGGAATTAAAATAAGAAATAACATTGGCGGACACGGACCAAGCACCGATGGAATCGATATTGATTCGTCAAAATGGATATTAGTTCAAAACTGTGACATCGACTGTAATGATGATAATTTCTGTTTAAAAGCAGGACGTGACTGGGACGGATTAAGAGTCAATCGGCCAACTGAATATGTCGTAGTACGCGATTGTATTGCCCGTCAAGGCGCAGGATTATTCACTTTAGGTAGCGAAACTTCAGGAAGTATTCGCCATGTCTATGTTTCTAATATTCAAGGATATGGCACTAAAAACGGACTGAATATAAAATCAGCTACTAACCGAGGTGGAACGGTAGAAGATATTTATATGGAAAATATAAAAATGGAAAGTGTAGGTACTTTTATCACTATTTCAATGAACTGGAATCCGGCTTACAGCTATTCTAAACTTCCTGCTGGATATACTGAGGAAACTTTGCCTCCACACTGGAAAAAAATGCTGAGAAAGGTTGAACCAGAATCAAAAGGAATTCCTGCTTTCAGAAACATACATTTGAAAAACATTGATATTAAGGGCGCTAGAAAAGCCATTTCGGTAGCAGGATTAAAAGAGTCTATTGTCGAAAATGTAACTCTTAAAGATGTGCATATTACAGCGGAAACTGCTGGAAGTATTTCGTACAGCAACAATTGGATTCTAGACAATGTAACCATTAATGCATTGGATCATTCGACCTTAAAAATTGAAAATGCTAAGAATGTAGATTTTTCAAAATCTGTAAACAAATAAAAAATAAAGCCACGAATTCATTAATTAGAAACAACTATCTCGGAACATAGCCCTCGAAATAGTAGCAAAGAGAAAACAGAAATCCCACAACTTTACACACATAAAAATCACTGAAAATTTGTGAATTCGTGGCAAAAAAAAACATACTATAATGAAATTTAAAATTTCCATTTCCCTTATCTGCTTGTCTTTTGCTGTGCCAAATCTAATGGCGCAAAGTCAAAATTTATGGCATGGAGAAAGCCGAAAAATCCATTATGCTCCCGAAGGCAAAAGTTTTGTTTTAAAAAACGGTACTAGAAAATTCAATCGTGCTTTATACGGTAACAACACCGCTTTTAGAGTAGAAGCCGGAGATTTACCTGAATTTGCTACTTACATGCCAGGAATGGGTGGGAATTTGAAACTTGGAATTATCAACGGAAAAAACAGCAAATGGATTACCGAAGCTGATAAAATAAATACAAAATATACTCCTGGAATTGTAGAATACCAAATCAATGATGCCTTACTTTCAGATGCTACTTTAACAATTCAAATTGTAGCTTTGGCAGACAGCGATGGTTTTATTCTAAAAGTTACTGGCAACAATATCCCTAAAAACATTTCGCTTGTTTGGGCTTACGGTGGTGCTAGTGGAAAGAAATTCTCAAGAAATGGAGACATTGGTGGCGATCCGGAATCAGTGTTTTATTTACATCCTGAATATTGTATCAACAATCAGTATCAAATTAATAAAAACAGTTTCACACTTTCTTATGGTTCTGAAGCCAATAAAAAAGAGAATAAAAACACTCAGCTAATTAATGCTGTTTTCCCTGATTCGAAAACGCATTTGTCAAGTGCTAATTCCTTAAAAACACCTTTAGAAAATTATACTTCAAAAGTAGATTCGGCTCCAATGATTATTGGACAATTGAATCAACTTTCGAAAGACGGAAATTATTGGTTGTTTGAAAACACACCAAAAATTGACAATACAACTCAAAAATCAATATCCGAAAAATTCAAAAAAGCCCTTGCTCAAAGCGAACAAATGGCCAACCGAATTAAAGTAAACACGCCTGATCCTTACATCAACACTTTAGGCGGTGCACTGGCTATGGCTGCTGATGCTATTTGGGAAAATCCAGCTTATTTACACGGCGCTATTGCCTGGCGCATGCACTTAAATGCCTGGCGAGGTGCTTATGTTGCTGATCCGTTAGGTTGGCATGACAGAGCTAAAACTCATTTTGAAAGTTATGGGAATTCACAGGTTACAGCACCTGAATCGGGTCCAGTTGTTCCTGATACTACCAGAAATTATGCGCGTCAGTTAGAAAAAATTGGTACTTCAATGTTCAGTAGCGGTTACATTAGCCGCAATCCAAACAGGAATGATATTGCCCACCATTATGATATGAATCTGGTTTTTATTGACCAGTTAGTTCGCCATTTTAAATGGACTGGTAATGTGGATTTCCTGAAAAAAATGTGGCCGGTAATCAAGAGGCATTTGGCCTGGGAAAAAAGAAACTATGATGTAGATGGCGACGGATTGTATGATGCTTATGCCGCTATCTGGGCGAGCGACGGATTAGGCTACAGCGGAGGCGGTGTAACCTATACTTCGGCATACAATTATTATGCGAATAAAATGGCTGCCGAATTAGCACAAATTGTGGGCGAAGACGGAAGTTCTTATGCAAAAGAAGCGACGCACATTCATCAGGCCATCCAGCAAAAATTATGGAAAAACAACAGAGGTACTTTTGCGGAATACAAAGACCTTTTAGGAAATCAATTGACGCATGATACGCCAGGAATCTGGACGGTTTATCATGCTTTAGATAGCGAAATTGCGAATCCTTTTCAGGCGTACCAGGCTTTAAAATATATTGACAATGAAATTCCTCGTATTCCTGTTGCTGCCGAAGGTTTAGATAGAGACAATCTGGAATTAATTTCTACTACAAACTGGCAACCCTACACCTGGTCAGTCAACAATGTAGCTCTTGCAGAAGTTTTACACACAGCATTGGCGTATTGGCAAGGTGGACAATCGGAAAAAGCATACCAACTTTGGGAAAGTGGTTTAATCGAAAGTATGTATCTTGGAGCATGTCCTGGTGGATTTGAACAATTGTTATTTCAGGATGCCATTCGTGGCGAACTGTATCGCGATTTTGCTGATCCAGTGGGAATGGCGGGACGAACTTTAGTAGAAGGACTTTTCGGAATTCAACCCGATGCGCTAAAAAACACTTTAACGATTCAGCCGGGATTACCAAAATCATGGGATCATGCTTCACTTGAAATTCCCGATGTAGCTTTTGCTTTCGAAAGAACAAAAAACACTGATGTTTACCAAATTACACCTCATTTTTCAACAAAAATGAATTTGCAATTAATAGTCAACGCTACTCATGAAAACATCAGCAAAGTGATTGTTAATGGAAAAGAAGTGCAATGGAAAATGATTGATGGAACTGTTGGAAGTCCAAAAATAAGCATCGAAACTCCGTATGCTGATTCATACAAAATTGAGATTGTCTGGAGTAACGAAACTTTAGAACAACTGGCTTCAATTTCGTCCATTTGCGAAGGCGAAAACATTCGTATAGCAACAAAAAGCGCTACTATTTTAGAGATAAAAGATACTCAAAACGCACTAAAAAATGCAATTATCAATACTAATGAAATCAATGCGATAGCGAATACTATTGGTAACAAATCATTTTTTGTAAAACTGAAACAAAAGGAAATGATTTGGTGGCAGGCTATTGATATCAATATCAAATCTAATCTTGAAATTGTTTCAAATGCAGTGAAAGGAGAAAATGTTGTAGTTGTAATCAAAAATAACAGTGAAAAATCGGTAAATGGGTTTGTTATTTCGAATCAAAAAACGAATAAAACGAAATTTAGTTTACAAGCCAATTCAGAAAACAATATCGAGATTCCGTTAAGCCAATTGGTTTCAGGAACGAATCAAATTGAAATGAATTTTGAAGATGGAATTACAAAATTGAGTTTCACCAACTGGGATATTAACAGTAATCCTAAAACAAAATGGGAAACTGTAAAATTAGACGGGGTTTTTAATGATAAAATCACGAATATTTTTGAAAACAAATACCTTAGCCCGAGAGCACAATCTCCAAGTCTTCAAATTCCAACGCAGGGAATTGGTAACTGGTGTTATCCATTTATAAAACCTGTAATTGACGACTCTGGATTAAGAGCAAAAGCAGGAACCAATAATCAAATTATCAGTCCGCAAGGCGTTCCGTTCGCTACTTCTTCTACTGCCGATAAAAACATTGCTTTTGTTTCACAGTGGGATAATTTCCCTAATTCGCTTTCAATTCCCCTTTCGGGAAAAGCATCTCAGGCTTATTTGATGATGGCAGGAACAACCAATCCAATGCAAAGTCGATTTACAAATGGTGAAATTATAGTGACTTACAGCGATGGAAGCAGCGAAAAACTGGAACTAAAAAATCCGGAAAACTGGTGGCCGATAGAACAAGATTATTACACTGATGGTTATGCTTTTACGACGAATGCTCAAAAACCCCCAAGAGTTTATCTAAAAACGGGAACCATTAGCAGAGACTTCAACCATTTTAAAACCATAAAAGGATTCAGTGATTTTGGTGTAGAAGGCGGAGCTGGAACAATTATTGATATACCGTTGAACAAAAATAAAAAGCTTCAAAAAATAGAAATTAAGGCCGTTGCCAATGAAGTTATTATTGGAATTATGAGCTTAACGTTGAACCGAGAATAAAAAAAATGAATAGAAAAGAATTTTTAAGCACCACATTTCTGGCTTCACTAGGAGTCCTGATTCCTGTGCATGCTCATGATTTTTTGACTATCAATGAAGAACCCAAACTTTCTGATTTCGAAAAAAGCTTAACTCCTGTTGGACGTGCTTTAGAATTCGAAGATTACTATGTTTGGTGCAACAGTCCTATTGAAGGACCTGATGGAAAAATTCATGTATTTTTTTCTCGCTGGCCAAAATCCAAAGGCATGAGCGGATGGATCAACAGTTCGGAAATTGCTCATGCTGTTGCCAATACACCCGAAGGTCCTTATGAGTATGTGAGTACTGTGCTTTCACCTAGAGGTGCTGGTTACTGGGATGCAACAACTTGTCATAATCCAAGTATTCATTTTGTAGATGGAAAATATGCCTTATTCTTTTTAGGAAATTCTAATGGAAAAATGGATACCAAACGAATTGGTTTGGCTACAGCCGATTCACTTTACGGTCCCTGGACAAGACAAGATGAACCTTTACTTCTACCTGGGAAAAATGGAGAATGGGATGATTTATTGACTACTAATCCTTCGTTTATAAAACATCCTAATGGCGAATATTGGCTATATTACAAATCATTAGATACCGAAGGATATATTCATCCAAAATTTGAAATTAAAGGAAATCGAAAATATGGTTTGGCTACAGCCAAATCATTAGAAGGACCTTACACCAAATACGAAGGAAATCCAGTTGTTGATTTTTACAATATGGGCAACAACCAGCAATGTGAAGACGCTTATGTTTGGTACGAAGACAAGAAATTTAAAATGCTAGCCAGAGACATGGGCGTTTTTGGGATTGACAAAGGATTGTATATGGAATCCAAAGATGGAAAACATTGGTCAAAACCTTTAATTGGTTATCAGGAACTCAGTAAATATATTACACAACCAGCTGCTCCAAAACATTTAAACCGTTATGGAAGAGTTGAAAGACCGCAACTATTATTTCAAAAAGGAAAAGCTACCTATCTGTTTACAGCCTCACAAGGCGGTAAATATGAAACGGCTTCGGCCTTTATATTTAAAATCACCTAAATTATAATATATGAAAAAAGTATTCATCGCACTCTCTTTGTGTTTGCTAATAACCACAGCAAAAGCACAAGAAAAAATTGACCGAAAAGCAGTTGTCACGAGACACAACGTAAATATTACAAAAATTGACACCTTAGGTTCTTTATCAGTTGGAAACGGAACATTCGCTTATACTGTTGACGCAACAGGTTTACAAACTTTTCCTGATTATTATCAGGCTGGTGTTCCATTAGGAACGCAATCAGAATGGGGATGGAATGCTGTACCCAATACCGAAAATTACACGATCGAAGAAACCTTAAAAGACTTTGACCAAAATGGAAGAAAAGTTTCTTATTCTGTTCAACAAAAAACACCTCAACATGCTGTAAAAGCTGTGGAATATTTTCGTGCTAATGCTCATAGACTACAGTTAGGAAACTTAGGATTTGAATTCTATAAAAAAGACGGCAGTTTAGCTAAGCCATCAGATATTAAAAACATTAAGCAGACACTTAACGTTTGGACTGGAGAAATTGAAAGTAACTTTACATTTGAAGGAATTCCTGTAAAAGTATGGACGGCTTCGCATCAAGAAAAAGACGTTATTGGCGTTAAAGTTGTTTCTGATTTAATTAAAAAAGGACAATTAAAAATACGTGTGCGTATTCCTTTCCCAACAATGAAATGGGGAGATAATGGAAATTTATGGAAAGCTAATTTTGCTCATACAAGCACACTTTCGAACAACGGAAAGAACGAAGCCATCATTGCACACAAAATGGATTCGATTACCTATAATATTGGTCTAAAATGGAAAGGAAATGCAGCCATTGCTCAAAAAGAAGCACATTATTTTCTGTTGACACCATCAAAGAACAATACTTTTGAATTCAGTTGCCAATTTGCTCCTGCTCACAAAGGAAAAATGAACATTCCTGATGTAGCAGCAGTACAATCAAGCAGCATTGCCGGATGGGAAAAATTCTGGAAAAGTGGCGGTGCTGTAGATTTTTCTCAATGTACTGATTCCAGAGCTTTCGAATTAGAGCGCAGAGTAATTCTATCTCAATATCTTACTAAATTACAATGTACCGGAAACGAGCCTCCACAAGAAACCGGTTTAACTTACAACAGCTGGTACGGAAAACCGCACTTAGAAATGCACTGGTGGCATGGTGTTCATTTTCCGCTTTGGGGAAGAACTAACTTACTCGAAAAAAGTTTACCGTGGTATGAAAAAGTATATGATAATGCTAAAAAAATTGCCGAAAGACAAGGATTTGAAGGGGTAAGATGGCAAAAAATGACTGATCCGGATGGTAATGAATCGCCTTCTTCTGTAGGAGCATTGTTAATTTGGCAACAGCCACATTTTATTACTTATGCCGAATTAATGTACCGGGATCACAAAGACAAAGCGACTTTAGACTTGTATAAAAAACGTGTTTTTGCTACTGCCGATTTCATGGCTTCATTTGCTTATTTCGACAAAGAAAAGAAAAGATACATTTTAGGTCCTGGAGTTATTCCGGCACAAGAGCGTTTTAAAGCAGCGGAAACTTTTAATCCAACTTACGAATTAGCCTATTGGAATTGGGCTTTAAATACTGCTTTAGAATGGAAAAAACGTCTGGGCGAACCAGAAGTAGCTAAATGGAAAGACGTTGTTGCTCAATTATCTAAACTGCCTGTTCAGGAGAATGTATATTTAGCTACCGAAAGCGCTACCGATTCTTATACTAATCCTGAATACAAAACCGATCATCCATCAGTTTTTGGAACATACGGAATGTTACCAGAAACAACCCTTTTGGATAAAAAAATCATGAGAAATACTTTTGATTTAATCTGGAAAACCTGGTCATGGAATGAAACCTGGGGTTGGGATTTCCCAATGACTGCCATGACTGCAGCTCGTTTAGGAATGCCTGAAAAAGCAGTTGATGCCTTATTTATGAAAGTGCAAAAAAACACCTATTTAGTAAACGGGCACAATTATCAGGAAGAACGTTTACCAATATACTTACCTGGAAATGGAGGTGTACTAACAACAGTAGCAATGATGTGTGCTGGCTGGGATGGAACTACCGAAAAAAATCCAGGTTTCCCTAAAGATGGAAAATGGAATGTAAAATGGGAAGGTCTTGAAAAGATGTTTTAATTAGACCGTAATATAATTTAAAATTTATTGAGTTGCCACAGCTATAAAAGATTTGCACAGATTAATCAGTGATTCTCTTTTAAAGCTGTGGCAAACTTTTTTACTAATCTCTTTAAACCTTACTACTTATTTCAAGTCCTAACAACAGTTTTTTTTTACCACATTACAATCAACCAATTTAACCACCAAAAATGAAAAAATACCTGATAGCATTACTGGCTTTTCAACTGTCGAGCGCTTTATTATTTAGTCAAAGACAAATGGAATCGCTTGATCGCGGGCTAATTGCAGTAAAAGAAAATGGCAACTTTTACGTAGGCTGGAGAGTTTTAGGCACCGATGCTGATAATCTCGCTTTTAACTTGTATCGAAAAACCGGAACAAAACCAGCAATTCTTGTCAATGAAAAACCTATTACTGGGGCGACAAATCTAATTGATGAAAAAGCCAATCCCACTGAAGATAATACCTGGTTTGTAAAAACAGTTGTAGACGGTGTCGAAAAAGAAGCAAAAGGAAGTTTCAGCATTCCGGCAAATAGTCCGGATAAAAACTTTTTATCTATTCCGCTAAAAACAAAATCAGGATACATTCCTAATGATCTTTCGGTTGGAGATTTAGACGGAGACGGCCGTTATGATCTAGTTGTACACATGACTGGAAAAGGAGCTGACAACTCTTTTACAGGATTAACTGACCCTCCTGTTTTTCAAGCCTATACTTTAGATCGGAAATTTTTATGGGAAATTAATTTGGGTAAAAATATTCGCGAAGGCGCACATTATACCCAATTTATGGTTTACGATTTAGATGGAGATGGCATTGCCGAATTGGTTTGTAAAACCGCCGACGGAACTACTGATAGTGCTAATAATGTTGTTGGTGATGCAACAAAAGACTGGAGAGATTTGAATAAAAGATCAGCTACTTATGGAAAAATTTTACAAGGACCTGAGTACCTGACTGTTTTTGATGGAAAAACGGGAAAAATTGTGAACACTGTTCCTTATATTCCTGAGAGAGGTGACATAGGAAAATGGGGCGGAAGAGGCGGAAATGGAAAAAACGACCGAACTGGAAACAGAGTCGATCGTTTTACGGCTTGCATTGCTTATCTTGACGGCGTACATCCAAGTGTAGTAATGTGCCGAGGCTATTATGGACGAATTGTTATGGCTGCCTGGGATTTTAAAGACAAACAATTGACTTCAAAATGGGTATTTGATTCTAAAGATGGTAGTAATCCTTTCTCTGGGATGGGAAATCACGGACTCTCAGTGGCTGATGTAGATAATGATGGTAAAGATGAAATTATCTTCGGTTCTATGGTTGTTGACAATGATGGCAAAGGATTATACACAACAGGTTTTAGACACGGCGATGCATTACATGTAAGCGATTTAGATCCTGAAATTCCTGGTCAGGAAGTTTTTGGCGTACACGAAATCGAAGAAGGAACCAAAGGTCCTGGAGTAACTTTATTTTCGGCTGCTGATGGAAAAGTACTATTTACGGCTATGGATGATGAAGACGTAGGCAGAGGTGTTGCTGACAACATTGATCCTAGTAGAGTTGGTGCCCAAATGTGGTGGTCAGGCTCTAATGGATTATACGATATCAAAGGAAATAAAATTGGTGAAGCTCCAAAATCGACTAACTTCTTGATTTATTGGGATGGAGATACTTCGAGAGAAATTCTAAATTCGAATTATATTGATAAATATGGAAAAGGCAGAATTTTTACTGCCGAAGGAGCAAGTTCTAATAATGGAACTAAGTCTACTCCTGCTCTATCCGCCGATATTTTAGGCGATTGGAGAGAAGAATTAATTTTAAGAAGTGAAGATAACAGCGAATTGCGTATTTATTCGACAACCATTCCAACAAGCATTCGACAATACACTTTAATGCATGACTCGCAATACCGTTTAGCTATTGCATGGCAAAATGTAGGTTACAATCAGCCTCCACATACTAGTTTTTATATAGGAACTGGGATGAAACCTGCTCCAAAACCAAATATAAAATTGGTTCCTTAAAAATTCTATCTAAATTAAAAAGCCATTAATTTTTAATTGGGTTAATGGCTTTTTTGATTGTATGCAGTAATCTTACATTACCAACTCTTTCTCTTCTATTTTTTTCACCGTAGGAATTATTTTTTGAACTGGTTTAGGCTTAGCAGTAGACTTCTTTTTACCGAATTTTTTCCCCCACCAAATAATAAATCCAGTAATAGGTAAACTGGCAGATATTAAACTAGCAAAAAATGCAATAAATTTACCTGTTAAACCAAGAACACTTCCCACATGAATATCATAATTCATTCTGCGGATTTTGTCTGGAATGTTTGCTTCAATATATTTTCCTGAAAAAGGTGTTTTAATCGAAATCTCTTTCAAAGTTTGTTGATCAAAACTATAGCGATCCATATTATAATAGGTGCTTTTTTGTTTGTAAACAAAAGCACCAATAGGATCTGAAGGCTTGCCAGGAATACTAATCATGATTCCTGATGCCTGAGGATTTTCTTTTTTAATATTCAATAAAACCTGATCAGCTGTTGTAATCTTAAACTCTTTTACATTTGTAGTGTCCGATTTTGGAGATTCTCTATTTTCAACTAATGGTTTCCCTCCAGATGTTACCCAGTACAAAGATTTACTCCACCAGCCAAAACTCCAAACTAAACCAGTTACTGCAATAAAAAAGAGGAAAATACAGCTGTAAAAACCCAATACATTATGCAAATCATAATTGACACGTTTAAAACTGGCATCCCATTTTATTTTAAAACTTTTATCTATAATTGATTTTATCCATTTTGTAGGCCACCATAAAACAATACCTGAAATTATTAAAACAACAAAAATTAAAACTGCAATACCTACAATAGGGCGACCTATATCATACGGAAGCCATAAAGCACGATGACCGTTTAATATCCATCTGAAAAAATCCGGTGATTCTCCTCTGGAAAATTTTTTTACGTTTACTATTTCTCCTGTATACGGATTCATATAAACACTTATAAAAGTTCCGTTTCTTCTACCTCCTTTTCCTTTTTTACCTTTGCCTTTTTCATTTGCCTGAGATTTTAGCTTTTCATTTTTAGTAATTTCTTTACTTCCAATACTCGTTTTCTGTTGCCCTATCTTATCCTCTGCTTTTCCAGCTCCTTCTTTTTTCTCAACAAAATAACCCACAATAGCGGCTTCGTCTTTTGCACCAAAAGTTACGCTTGTAGCTTTCTTATCTTTCATTTCCTTATCTGCAATTGTTACCAATTGAGACGGCAGTAAAAATGCTTGTTCCTGAGGTTTAACAAAGCGCCAGTCTTCGATAAAATCTTTAATTTCACTTTCGAAAACATAGATACAGCCCGTAAGACTAACAATTACTACAATAATTCCAGATGCTAAACCAAGCCATAAATGCAGCCAAGCCATAACACGCTTAAATAGTGATTTTTTACTTTTTTTCTTATTTGTTTTTGAAGAAGAAAACATAATTGAATAGATAAATTGGATAAATAAAAAAAACCGCAAGCCACCGAAGTAACTTGCGGTTAAAAAAATTTTAGTTTAGTATTTTAATTTCTGGATTGCAGTAATACTACCACCTTCAACTTTCATACCTCTTGTAGCTACCGCAGTAGTTCCGTTGATTGAGTAAATCCAGTTTCCATCAGGAGTATTGATTCCTAATATAGCTGAATTACCATCTTCTGAAACAATATTATATCTAGTCGTTGCACTAGTCAATGTTGCTGGAGTATTAGTAACCCATACAAAAGTTTGGTTATATACATCAGCAATAGCAAGTTTTACAGCCCCTTTATTTGTACCTGGAGTTCCATACATTAAAACTAAAAATTTACCATTTGAGATATAACTTGTAGATGAAATTTTATATCCTCCAGATTTTTCCTGAATATTAAAGAAGTAAGTTTTATCAAACTCTGTAGTTCCTTTTTTAATTTTTACAATTGCGGATGGCTTAGTTGATGTTACAGTAGAATTACTGGTTGCTACAGCTCCCGAAAATCCATAAGCATCACCTTTTTCATCTTGAAACAAACCATTTGTAAAATAAGCTCCTAAATAACTTGTACGATTGTCTTTGATAACTTTTTCTAATTTCAATTCAGGATAATTATAAACTGCAACCCAAGTACTATCAGGATTCACAGTTCCAAAATTATCAACACCATCTCCTTTAATACTCATATAAGGCATATAAACTTTGTCACCAACTTGAGTTGCCCAAGTAAAGAAAGCTCTTTCACCATTTCCTGCTAATTTTTTAGTATCTTGTTGTGCTTCACCTGTAATTAATGATTTTTCAGCATCAATTTTATACATAGATGCAATTGAAGTAGCACCACTTCTTGGAACCTTAATCGTTAAGATATCTTTATTAACAGCTGCAAATACGTGTACAGTTTCTGCCTGGAAATCAGACTTTTTAACCAATTTCCCTTCACTATTTAAATTGTAAGTTGTCACAGCCCCTGGATTTCCTTGTCCATAAAGTAAACTAAAAAAATTATTTTGAGCTGTAATATAATAACGGTATGTTCCGTCTTGTTCAATACCGTTACCAATAGTACTGATAGTACCAGTTGAAACATCATCTGCAGTTAATAAATAATCTGCAATGCCAACAGCTCCTGTAGTTGCTGTGATAATATATTTAGTTTTTCCCGTATCACTTCCATTCTCTCCTGTCCCTGATCCTGAATTTTCATCATTACTGCAAGAAAATGTTGTAAATGCTATAAAAGCGGTGAATAAAGCTAATTTATTACTCTTTTTCATATTATTATGGTTTTAAAAAATTACTAATTACTTATTAAAGAAATATCTAAACTTTAAATAAAAAGCACGACTTGGTTTTTGTAATGAAAAATTGTCATAAAGCTTATTATCTAATAAATTTTTACATTCAAAGGCAATATTATACTTACCATCTGCTAATGTGTAAACTACATTTAAATCGTGATTGAACTGTTTTGGAATCTCTAACTTACTGTCTTTGCTCCCCATACTCGGCCATGATAAATAGAAAGTATGAACGTATAAAAAATTATAACCAACAGATAAGTTGTTTCCTTTTTTAAATACATCGTTAAAAAACACAGTCGCATCAGCATTCCCGTACATGTAAGGTATATTCGGAATTCTATCTTTATAGAACCAAGAGACAAAGTTTTCGCCTGGTTCGTATTTAGTCATATTACGAAGATTTTGATAGGTCAAGTTAATCCCGCTTGTAAATCTTTTTCGGTACGAATATCGAATCTCTCCATCAACACCGTAATTGGTCATTTTACCAAGATTTACAGAATAACTATCTACTTGATTAGTATACAAGGTATTTCGAATAAAATCTCTAGCATCACGATACATGAAGTTGACATCAAAAACCAACGCATTGACTTTATTGAAACTGGTTTGGTAACTTACGCCTAGATTGTAATTATAACTACTCTCTGGTTTTAAATCGATGTTTGCTGCGACATTTTCATTAGGATTTCCAAAAAGCTCTCTAGACCCCGGAAGACGGTAACTCTTTTCGAAAGAAGCTTTTACCTGTAAATTTTGTTTTAAGTAATAACTTGATGCGGCACCGTAACCAATTGTCGATGTTTTATCTTCAAATTTTTGATATGCAGTATCTCCGGCATTACCGCTCGGATTATAACTTCTGGAATATTTCGTGTACAAATCATAGTTTTTTAAGAATACAGAAGTACTCCACTTTTCATTGTAATCGAATTTATATCCTAAACCTAAAATATTCTTCTGTGTTTTTCTAGGCTGCTGATACGCTATCGATTCTGGAACTAACTGATCTTCTTGTTTACGATCAAAAGTGGTAAATGTATTATTCAGCATAAATGAATGACGCTCACCAAGACTATACGTTGCATTGGTATTCACAATACCATTATTGTCTCTTAACTTCATTAAAGTTCTACTTTTCTCACCACCAGCACCACTGTATTGAATATAGTCACCGAACCAGTTGTACTTTCTGTACATAGTATCTACAGTCTGTTCTTCACCAAAATTATAATTTGCACTCACGTTAACATTCAGACCTTTCGTAAATAAATCTTTCACCTGGTATTTTAAGGTAGGCATTAAAATATTTCCTTGTGTATAACGGCTTCCAAAAACAGCCTTCATTCTTGCACCAGTCTGGATATCTGCTTTATTCTGCCCGCCTGTGAAACCAATTAATAATTTATCGGCGTATTTTTTTCCGCTAATACCAACATTTACGATTACCGTTTCATTATGATAAGTATCATGAAACCTCCTCAATCTAGCATTTGGAAAATATTCTCCAGTTTTTAAGTCAGCTGCTTCAACATTTACCCAATAATTATTATCTGAGTAGTTTTGAAAAGCATTTATTTCTGTAGTAAAACCACTTTTAGCGATGTATCCTGCGTTTATTGCTGTTTTATGTGTATTAAAAGACCCAAATGAGTAAGAAGCGTCGAAATAAGTTCTAGGTTTATTGTTTGTGACAATATTTACGGCTCCTCCTAAAGCATCGCCACCCAGCCAGATAGGCACAACACCTTTGTACACTTCAACACGATCTGCAACGTTGATAGGAATATTATTTAATTGAAATGAAGAACCAAAATTATCCATCGGAATTCCATCAATAAAAACTTTAATCTGATTTCCAGAGAAACCGTTGATAGCCAATTCTGATTGAGAACCTACACCTCCCTGTTCACGTACTCGCACACCCGAAACACGGTCTAATGCATGTGAAAGGTCCAAAGTGGTATTATGTAATTTCTTAGCATCAATTGCAGTTACATTATAAGCTTGTTTGTTTATTTTATCAGTCGCCGAACGCCCTATTACAGTAACATTATTTAATTCATTCAATTCACTTTCTAATTCAAAAGAAAGATTCAAATTTTTATCCGCTACATTAATCTGTTTTGTAACAGAAGAAAAACCAACTCCTGAAATTTTTAAAGTATACTTTCCTGGTTTTATATTGTGAAAAGAAAAATTACCATTTTCGTCGGAAGTTATCACCTTATCTCTATTTTCAAGACTTACTGTGGCAAAAGGGATACTTTGTCCCGAACTTTCTTTTACCTTGCCAAATACCGAAACACCTTGACTTTGTTGAGCAAAAGATAAAAATGAAAAAAGAAAAAATATGCTTAAAAATAAAATTTTATGAGTTCTCATGTTTTTAATTAGACTTATTATAAATAATTTTACGCAAATATACTGTCAAAAAACATAGAAATCAAAATTTATTTTTATTTGTTCTAAATAAAAATAAATGCTATTTATAGTACTGGAACACAAATAAATAACCCACAAACTAAGCTGTATTTTTGGGGTAAAAACTAATTTTTTATAAATAGTAAAGATTTCAAAATGTTAAAATAAAGCGAGAAATGACTATTAGGACAACATCACTTAAACATTTATTTTAACTTATTAGATTTAAAAAAAGCCACTAATTCAATCATAAATTAGTGGCTTTTTTAAATTTATATTTTACTCTTTTTTTTATTTGATTTCCTTACTTTTTATCTTTCCCCACTTTCTATTATACCAAATAATAAAACCAGTAACGGGCAAACTGGCACAAATTAAACTAGCAATAAAATAAATGATTTTTGTTGAAAGTCCTCCTATTGCTCCTACATGCAAACTATAATTGGACCGCATTAACCATTTCGAAAATCGCTCATTGCTTACATATTTTTGCGATTTTGCAAGTAATTCGAGTGTAGTAGAGTCAAAATATAAATCTCTCCAAACTCCATTATGCATATCAGTACAAGCATAAATATCCTCATGAGGTTTATCTGGAAAATGAATAATTACCGCTTCTTTATTTTCCTGAGCAATATGTGTTCGCACTTTTTCCCAAATAATATCTGAAGCGACTAATCTATCAATTTTTGGACTTGACAAAGTGTCTTTTTCAACTACAACTTGTTCCTTTTTATCTTTTTCATCGGCCCAACCGCCACTTATCCAATATGTACTTTCTCTTAACCAATGAAAACTCATTAATAGTCCTGTAAAAGCAATAAGCATAGCAAGGATTATAACATAAAAACCCATTACGTTATGTAAATCATAATTGAGACGCTTAAATCTAGCCTTCCATTTTATCTTAAAACTACTATTAACGGTAGTTTTATTCCATTTTTTTGGAAACCAAAGAATAAATCCGCTAATAAGTAAAAAGAAGAATATCAAAGTTGCCCAAGCTGTTATTTGCGTTCCAATTTCTTCATCTAACCAAAGGTGACGATGTCCTTCATCAATGATATGAAAAAAGTCTTCGTGATCCACCATACCAGTAATTTTACCGTTATAAGGATTTACATAAATCAACGAATCTGACTCGATATCTACTTTTACTGATTTATCTAAACCATTATACCAGACGCCATGAATTTCTTTGTTAGGCAATGCTCTCTGTACCGCAGCATGAATTTGGGATGGAGGAAGTAATTGTTCTGGACTTTGTTGTTCAACACTTAGCCAAGGCGATGTGAGTTGTTTAATCTCTTGTTCAAATACTAAGATACAACCTGTAATAGCCATTATAAATACAATTATTCCAGAAGCAAGTCCGAGCCAAAGATGCAACCATGCATTGATTTTACTAAAACGGGATTTTGATTTGTTCTTAGCTTTAGAAGACTGTTTTTTAATAGTATTCATGAAGTATATTTTCTATTTTATTAAAAAACCATATAATCATAGTTATTAAAACTATGATCATATGGTCAACTCTTAAAAGTTAAAAATTTTATTATTATTTTTTAGTCAATCTTGTCATTGCTGGCAAGTCTACTCCACCAGTAATTAAAGCTCCTGCTTTTGCTACACCAGTTGCTATATCAATTTGATATACACGCCCTTCAGTGTTTGTAACGAAACTTTTGTAAATTTTACCACTTTCTACTAAAGCACTGCCAAAACCAAAATAATTATCACCAGTATGGTCTGGTAATCCAGTTACAGTTGTAATTGCTTTTGTACTAAGATCTATAATAGCACATTTTAAGTTAAATGATTTGTAGTTTAAAAATCCCCAGTTAGGTTGAGCTGCATCAATACTTGTAGGAATATAATTTACTAATACTTTTTCTCCTCCAGCTGGATAAGCCGATAGAACTTTTCCTTTAAGAATACTGGTTTCAATATCTAAGAAATAATTTGTATCAAACTGAGATTCTCCTTTTTTAATTTTAAGAATTCCTGAATGAGAAGCAGTTGGAGTATAACCACATAAAACTGAATTAGATGAAAAAGTATAAATATCTCCAGATTCTGTTTGAACCATACCCGTATTGGTATAGTATTGACCAATTGCTGTTGTACGAGAATCTTCAATAGTTTTTAGGTATTTCAAAGAAGGATATTCATAAACCTTTATGACAGCTTTTTCCTGGTAAAGTTTCCAGTCTTTATCACGTTCGAATGTTGATATAAATAACCTGTTTCCAGAAACATTTACACTAGTTGGCCATAAAAAATGTCCATTTGAAATTGCAAAATCATCATAAACACGATTTGTAATTTTAACTGTAGCTGGATCATAAATTAATATTTCGTTTTGTGTAGAACTTGCGTCCCATGGAGAATTTACCATAACTAATTTATTGTCATCAGTAGTTCCATAAGCGTAGCTGTCTCCTGTAAACAAATTACTAGTTTTACTCAACTTCCCTTCCATATTAAGATAATATCCTACAGATCCTTCTGCGTTTCCTGTTAAAGCAAAAAATGAATTAGCAACTGGTATAAGACCTCCTGCTTGTTCAATTCCTTTTCCAACCATATTGATTGATCCTGTCATCAATTCATCAGTTGATTCAAACTGCCAAACATATGTATCATAATCAGTAGTTTGATATGAAAGAACATAAGTTTCATCAGCAGGATTTCTGACCTCTGAATTATCTGTATCGTTGCTGCATGAAAAAAGTACAGCTGGCAAAAATGCCAAAGCTAAAAGATTTTTAATTCTTGTTATCATTGTATTAAATTTAAAATTATATAATTAGTTTAAAAAATATCTAAGTTTAACGGCAAAAGATCTTCCTGGTTTTTGTACTCTAAAGTAGTCGTAGACTTTTGTATCTGCAATGTTATTACACTCTAATCCAATATTGTATTTGCCGTTTTGAAAAGCATAAGATGCAGAGATATTTTGTGTCAACTGTTCTGGAATTATATTTCTACTACTAGGAGATCCATTTTTTGTAGACACTAAATAATACTCATCTACATAATTTGTAAATAAATTAATCATCAGATTATCATCTGTAGTTCTAATTTTTCTGAAATTAAAACTAACGCTGGCATTTGCATAAAATATAGGCGTATTTGCTAATTGAGAGCCATTATCATAATTTGGAATATTACTTCCTGGAGGGTCAAATTTATTAGTATCAATTGTTTTTTGATGTGTTGCATTGACTTCAACGCTTAACCAATTTTTACAATTATAATGTAAAGAAGCATCAAAACCAGTAATTCTTACATTGTATTCATTCTGATAAACAGCCTGAACTCCAGTTGCATCTATTCTGATAAAATCTTTAGCATTTCTGTAAATGAAATTTCCCTGAACACCAAAAGAATGAGCCTGTAAAGATTTTTTAAAACTAAATCCGGCATTGAAATTATCACTTGATTCTGGTTTCAAAGTTGGTGCTGGCTTAAGGTTTAGACCATCTCCTAACATTTCATCACCAGTTGGCAAACGATAGGCGTGCTCAAAAGATGCTTTTACCTGTATATCGCTTGTCACAAAATAAGCCAAAGCAGTTCCGTAGCCAATATCATCAAAAGAGCTTTCTAACGGCGTATAAATACTATTACCATTAATATACTCTAAAACATTCATACTTGTATTCAAAAAGTATTTCTTACCAAAAGCTATCACAGATAATTTTCTATCAAATGCTGCCAAATTATATGATAATCCTAAAATATTTTTATTGACAACAGGAGAACCGGGTTTTGTAATTGTTCTTACTTCATCATCTTCCTTTCTTTTTAAAGAATTTACAGAATAATTAAAAGCAAAATACTGTTTCTCATTTATATCATACTTAAAATTGGTATTAGCCTGAAAAGAATTATCATCATATACATAAATTGTCTTTTCGTCATTTAATTCTCCTCCACTTTTACTAACTACACTTGGAGTACGACTCCCATCCCACTGATACCTGTAAGAAGAAGTATCTACAGAACGGCTTTGAACAATATTATAGGAAGCAATAAAATTTACAGATAAATCTTTAGTAAATAAGCCGTCTTTTTTAAATTTTAACGAAGGAACATAAGCCTTACTATCTTTAAAAGCTTCTCCAACTACTTTTTGCATTGTTGATCCTGTCTGAACTTCTTTATTATTTGCTGAGGCCATCATCCCAAACAACAAATAATCTGCATATTTTTTACCTTTAACACCAATCTCAGCCATAATAGCTCCAGATTTGTAGCCATCATGAAAGTGTTTGTATTCTCGTTCTGGATTAAAAGTTCCATCTGGATTTGAAGTAGTTGCAGTTATTTTATAACTATTATCGGTATAATTACCAAAAGCATTAATATTAGCAACAAATCCTTTTTTACCTGAAAATCGAGTATTAATTGCTACCTTATGAGTATTGAATGATCCAAAACTATAAGAAGCGTCAACATACCTTTTCACGGATTGATTCGTAATAATATTTACCGCACCTCCTAATGCATCACTTCCAAGTTCAACTGGGACAACTCCTTTATAAACCTCTATCCGTTCTGCCATATTTACTGGAATATTATTTAATGTGAATGAAGATCCATAACTGTCAATTGGAATTCCATCCATAAAAAATTTCACCTGATTGCCTGAAAATCCATTTAAAGAGAATTTAAAATCAGATCCCATCCCTCCAGTTTCTCTAACCCGAACTCCAGTAGTAGTACCTAGCACCTGATTCAAATCAACAGATGAATTGTATACTTTTTTAAGATCAATTGCTGCTACATTATAAGCTTGCTCACGCACACGTTCAACCTTCGATTTGCCAGCCACTTGAACTTCATCTAAGGAAGCTGTATCTTCTTCTATAGTTATATTTGAAACTGTTTTATTCGATTCGCCTACAGTTATTTTAGTTTGTTTTGATTTAAAACCTACATAACTTATGGATAAAACATAGTTTCCTGGTTGAGCATTAATTACATATTCTCCTTTTTCGTTAGTTAGTGCTGCATAAGCAGTTCCTTTCAAGGCTACTGAAACACCTTCGGCTAGTTTACCGTTATTTGTTACTATAATTCCTGATATTTTTACTTTGGTAGTTTGACAATAAAGGTTTGTTACTGTTAAAAATAACATGGTTAAAACTATTATACTTTTTGCACGCATTATCTTAAAATTGGTTCTCATTAAATTTCGCTACAAAAGTATTATTTAAAAACATTCTAAACAATATTATATTAAATTATTCTAAATAAATACAGTTAACACAAAACAAATACCTAAAAATCAAATATTTAAAAAAAAATTAAAAATCATTTTTTTCTTATTAAAAGTAACACTATCGACATTGTGAGTAACAAAAATCAATTATTTTATTATATTAAAAAAATAGTATTACTCAAAAATTAGCAAAATTACTAACAACCAATAGATTACATTTTTATTAAATAATTAACAATTACTTTTATTTAGACTTGATATAAATAAGTATATATTTGCAGCTTCTAAGCATGATTTTTCGGTTTCAAATAGAATTAATTATAGTCCGAAAAATTCTTTTTGCTAAAAGAAATTACCGCCTAAAAATAAAAACACATACGATGAAAACCATTATAACATCCCTTCTACTCGCTTTTTCAACTTATAGTTTTTCGCAAAATGAAAAGAAAAAGGACAGTATCATAGAAACTTACATCAATGATTTGGAAGAAGTTACAATTGTAAAAAAGAAAGAAGTTTATGTTCAAAAATCGGACAGAATGATATTTAATGTCGAAAATATTATTGTTTCCGAAGGTGGAACAGCATTAGACGTTTTAGCTCGCGCGCCAGGAGTTGTAGTTTCTCAGGATGGCGATTTATCAGTAAGAGGACAACAAGGTGTAAGTGTGATGATTGATGGAAAACTAACCCAGCTTTCACAAAAAGAACTGGCTAATTATTTAAAATCGACTACCTCATCAAGCATCAAACAAATTGAAGTAATAACCAATCCTTCGTCAAAATATGATGCAGCCGGTAAAGTTGGAATTATCAATATTGTGATGAAAAAATCGCGTGCATCAGGCCTGAAAGGAACTGCATTTACCAACTATGCTCGTGGGAGAAAGAACAGAACTAATTCGGGATTAAACTTAGGATACAACAAAGACAAATTCGGAATTTATGGTAATTACAGCTACACTTTTAGAGGTGAAGAAGAGCGTAAAACTTTCGATCAAACTCAATATACTGATGCTTCCAGACAGGAAATCGCAACCACAAATCATCAGTATTCCATTACCGATGAACCGTTAACTTCTAACAATTTTAAAATTGGAACTCAATATGAAGTTTCTCCTAAAACCAATTTAGAATTATCTGTTGATGCCAAAATTGGTCGTTATCAAAATAGAGCCAACGGCCAAAACACATTATTGAATGCCTTTGATCAAATCCAATTTGATGCTGCAACTTATAACGATAGTAGAGAAAAATGGAATGATTATACGTATGCTTTTTCTGGAGTTCATAAATTTGATACCGAAGGCAGAAATATGTCTTTTGATTTGGAATATGAGACTTCAAAATTCAGATCCAATCAGTTTCAGAGTGCTGAAGATCAAAATTCGAATTCTACAATAATCAGTAATGACCGAAGAGGTTTAGTTCCATCAAAACTGGAGGTTTTTACAGCAAAAATTGACTTTACAAATCCATTGAAAGAAAAACAAAATCTAGAATGGGGATTTAAAGCCAGTGTAAAAAATAATGACAACCCATCAGTTTATGAATTTTACGAGAACAATCAATGGGTAATTGATCCTAATTCTACCAATCATTTTGTATACAAAGAACAAATTTATGCCGCTTATGCCAACTATAAATACCAACTGGAAAAATTCAATATTCAGGCAGGTATTAGAACTGAATACACCGCTATCGATATTATCCAAAAAACATTAAATGAAAATCATAAAGACGATTATTTGAAATGGTTTCCTAGTGTTTCTATGAAATACGAAATGAATGACAATCATTCCTTTCATGTTTCCTACAGCAAAAGAATCAACAGACCGAGCCAATATGATTTGAATCCGTTCCGATTTTATAATGACTCGTTCAATTATTATCAGGGAAATCCAAATTTAGTTCCAGAAATCGCAGATGCTGCTGAGATAGGTTACAGCTGGAAAAGTTTTTTAATGGCTTCATTTTACTTCAACCAAACCAAAGATGTTTTTACAGAAGTTTATCTCTATAATCCCGATGACAATACCACTGTAACTACGCAGGTAAATATAGATAAATCATACAATTACGGTGTAAATATTACCAATACTACAAAAGTCAACAAGTGGTGGTCTGTAAATACATTATTCAATATTTTCGAAAATAGATTCATGGGAAACACGGTCAATACCGATAGAATAGATCCAATATTAACTTACAATTTGAATGTTCAAAACTCATTTGTCATTAGTGAAAACTGGAAAGCTGAAGCCAATGGACAATACCAATCCAAATCGAATTTGGGAATCTATGTCAGAGAAGATTTCTTTGATTTCAGTGTTGGAATTTCGAAACAAATTCTAGCTAAAAAAGGCAGTATCAAATTCAATATTACCGATGTTTTCAAAACTAAAAATTACAATATCAACTCACTTATTGGACAAACCAGCATTGACAGAAGATACAATCTTGATAGTCGTGTAGCCACATTGGCCTTTACTTATCGAATTTAAAAATTACAATGCTCCTAGAGCGCCCCATATTTATTAATCTTAAATCAGTATCACTATGTTAGACTATACTATTTTAATATTAGAAAAAGTGAGCTTTGACTCCTTGCTTTTTTCAAAAGAATTACAAAAAGCCATTCATACATTAACACCTACCGAAATTGAAAAATTAGGAAAATGGTTTTTTGATTTTTCCGAATCGCATGCTGAATTAGAACAATTCAAAACGTTCTTCCTTAATTGATTTAAAACAGGTATTTCACAAAATAGATTAAAGGTTCAAAGCAATAGTTTTGAACCTTTTTTATTAAATGGAATTATTTTTTTATAGTTGAATTCTTCTAAATCAAAAACAACTTTTAAAAACCATAATAAATTAGTTATTCTACAACTTTCAGAATAATGAATTTTAAACATTAAACAGGTATATTTTTTATTTAAAATAAAATTTAATCGATGCGATAGTGACAATTACACAAAAAGCATACTTATTAAAAACTATTCTAAATAAACAACGTTAAAAATAACTTAATTTTTTAGATTTGCACTGTTTTTATTTATTCTAAATAAATTAATTTAATCCTAAACAAAATGACCAATTTTAAAAACAGAACACAATTTATTCTTATAAGTTGTTTATTTATCCTTTCTACAGTAAACGTATTTGCCCAACAAAATTTTGGAAAAATAAAAGGAAAGATAACTACATCAGATGGTGAATTAGCCGTTGGCGTAAACATCATTCTTAAAGATTCAAAATACGGTACCGTTTCAAATGAAGACGGTGCATTTGATTTTAACAGAATAAGACCTAATAATTATACTTTACAAGTTTCGTTAACTGGATATGAGACGCTGGAAAAAGAAGTAATTGTTGCCGAAAACAAAACTGCTTACCTTAATTTACAACTAAAAGTTTCAAATAAAGAATTACAAGAAGTTGTAGTAAGTGGTAGAAAAAGCATTTTATCTAAAAAAACCGATTATGTAGCGAGGATGCCTATATCAAATCTTGAAAATCCACAGGTTTATAGTGTAATTCACAAAGAACTTCTACAAGAGCAAGTTATTATTGACATCAATAATGCGGTACAAAATTCGCCAGGTGTTATATCTGTGAGCTACCCATCAGGAGGATTTGGAGTTCGCTTTAGAGGATTCAGTACAGGTGTTAATGCTAGAAATGGTATGGAAACGGTAACAGGGCGTTCATCTGTTGATATTTCAAACGTTGAACGAATTGAGATAATGAAAGGGCCATCAGGAACTTTATTTGGTTCTTCAGTATCTTCTTTTGGTGGTGTTGTAAATTTGGTTACCAAAAAACCTTTTGAAACTTCAGCAACAGAAATCTCATATACTGCTGGAAGTTTTGGATTAAACCGACTAACTGCTGATGTTAATACACCTCTTAACAAAGAAAAAACAGTATTGTTTAGAGTAAACTTAGCTCTTAATAAAGAAAAAAGTTTTTTAGATTATGGTTTCAACAATACTTTAGCAATCACACCAAGCCTTACCTATAAAGCATCTGAGAAACTTACTTTTAATATTGATGCAGAATTGTACAATGTAAATAATACGAGACGTGTTTACAACGGCGCATATGCTTCAGGAATAACAAACATAAGAGATGTAAAATTAGATTATAGAAAAACGTTATTTCATGATGATTTAGATGCAAAAACCTCTGCCACTAAAGTTTTTGCACAAGCAGAATATGAAATTGCAAAAAACTGGAAGTCAACTACTATTTTTTCTTTCGTAGATGAAAATGTGGAACGTAGTTATCAAACGAATATTAAATGGAATTCTCCTACTGAAGCGGAAACAAGAGTATCTCTTTATGGCCCAATATACAATACTTATACTAACATCCAAGAAAATATTAATGGACAATTTGCAACGGGTAGTATAAAACACAAATTTTTGGCTGGTGCAAATTATAGATTATCAAAAACTAGTTTTACTTATGGCACAACACCATTTTTTACTCCATTTGATGTAACAACAAATTTTGCTCCAATAAGAAAAAAAGCAGTTGATGCAGTTGTCCCACAATTAATATTTCCTGTTGCTGATCAAGAAATTTTCAGTATTTATGCTTCTGATGTGATCAACTTTACTGATAGACTATCTGCTATGTTAAGCTTACGTTTAGACAACTTTGAACGTGAAAAAATTGGAACTACAGAAGGTTATCACCAAACAGCTTTAGCTCCTAAATTAGGATTAGTATACGAATTGGTTAAAGATCAAGTTTCTATATTTGGAAACTACATGAACGGATTCCAAAATAATCAACCAATACCAAACCCTAATGGGGGAGGATTATTAGTATTTGACCCAACATATGCAGTACAATATGAAGGAGGTATAAAAGCTGAGACATTCAATAAAAAATTAAGTGCCACAGTTAGTTATTACAATATAACAATAGATAATGGAATAAGAACAGATGTAAATGGCAATAGCATTCAAGATGGCAAACAAGTAAGTAAAGGATTTGATTTTGAATTAATCTCTAACCCAATTCCAGGTTTAAATATTGTTGCTGGATATGCTTATAATGACAATCGTATTGTTAAAGCTAGTAATGTTGCTATTGAAGGAAATAAAGCTACTGGCTCTCCTGAAAATGTGGTTAACTTTTGGGCAACTTATACCTTTCAAAATAAATTAAAAGGTTTAGGTGCTGGTTTTGGAGGAAATTTTGTAGATAAAAACTACATGTTTGAGAATAATGTTTTCTACATTCCATCATATACTGTTATAAATGCTACTTTATTTTATGATCAACCTACTTGGAGAGTAGGTGTTAAATTAAACAACATAGCTAACGAAAAGTATTGGGATAGCTATGCTAATTCTCAACTACCAACAAACTTATTGGTTAATCTAACATTAAAATTCTAAACACCATAATTTTATCAATAAA
>Ga0247814_10000244_pt1 | contig 48433 bp, 41 predicted proteins | sample UWRJL179409R1_FD_179947 | JGI IMG/M metagenome (GOLD analysis project Ga0247814, IMG submission 179947) | Plant litter microbial communities from Arlington Agricultural Research Station in Wisconsin, United States - UWRJ-L179-409R-1 | ecosystem: Environmental > Terrestrial > Plant litter >... | reverse complement strand
GACGCAGCGCCACTCCTGCTCAACGAGCTCGGTGCCGAGGCCCCAGGTGCTCAGCGCGTCGTGGCCGTACTGGGTCGTGCGCGGCGTGGTCTTGCCGAGCAGGATGTCGATGAGGTGACCGGCACCGAAGCGCTGGTTGCGCTCGCGCTGCAACCGCACGATCGTCGAGAGCAGCTTCTGGGCGGCGATGGTGCCATCCACGCTCTCGGGCGGGGTGAGGCAGGTGTCGCAGTTGCCGCAGGGCTGCGACGCCTGCCCGAAGTACGCCAGCAGCTGCACGCGCCGGCACTCGATCGTCTCGCAGAGGGCGAGCATCGCATCGAGGTGCGTGCCGAGGCGCCGTCGGTGGGCGTCGTCGCCCTCGGACTGGTCGATCATGCGGCGCTGCTGCACGACATCCTGCAGTCCGTAGGCGAGCCACGCGGTCGATGGCAGTCCGTCGCGGCCGGCACGCCCGGTCTCTTGGTAGTAGCCCTCGACGCTCTTGGGCAGGTCGAGGTGGGCGACGAAGCGCACGTCGGGCTTGTCGATTCCCATGCCGAAGGCGATGGTGGCGACCATGACGATGCCGTCCTCCCGAAGGAACCGGCTCTGGTTTCGCGCCCGCACCTGCGAGTCCAACCCCGCGTGATACGGCAGCGCCGCGATGCCTTGGTCAACGAGAAATTGCGCCGTCTTCTCAACGGATGCCCGCGACAGGCAGTAGACGATTCCCGCGTCCCCGGGGTGCTCAGTGCGCAACAGCGTCAGCAGCTGCTGCAGCGGCTGGGTCTTCGGCTCGATGCGGTACTGGATGTTCGGTCGGTCAAAGCTGGCCACGAAGTGCTTGGCATCGCCGAGGTCCAACCGCTTGGTGATCTCTTTGTGGGTGAGCTCGGTCGCCGTCGCGGTGAGGGCGATACGCGGCACGGTCGGCCACTTCTCGTGCAGCACCGACAGCCGAAGGTAATCGGGCCGAAAGTCGTGGCCCCACTGCGAGACACAGTGCGCCTCGTCAATGGCGAACAGCGCGATCGTGCCGCGGTCGAGCAGGTCGACGGTCGACGGCACACCGAGGCGCTCCGGCGCGAGGTAGAGCAGGTCGAGCTGCCCAGCGATGTAAGCGGTCTCGACGCGATTGCGCTCCTCACTCGACTGGGTCGAGTTGAGGAAGGCGGCCCGCACGCCGACGGCGGTGAGGGCATCCACCTGGTCTTGCATCAGGGCGATGAGGGGCGAGATGACGACGCCGGTGCCGTGGCGCACGAGTGCGGGGATCTGGTAGCAGAGCGACTTGCCGCCACCGGTCGGCATGAGCACGAGGGCGTCGCCGCCCGCGACCACCTGGTCGATGATCGCGGCCTGCTCCCCGCGGAAGCTGTCGTAGCCGAAGACCTTGTTCAGAGCTTCAATCGGCGTCGAATGCGCGGGGAGCGCAGCCGCGGGGGCGGGCCGCCCTGTTGGCAGAGGAGCGTCGTAGTAGGGGTCGTAGGGCGGCTCGTCGTCCCACGGCACATCGTCGTAGGGAGGCAGGGGCGCGTCGGTCACGCTGTCGAGCTTACGAGCCGCTGCCGATAGCGGCAGACCCGTCGGGCGAATCTGTTCACAGCTGGGGAGGTGAACAGCAGATCGAGAGGGCAGTGCGATGGGCCCGGCGGGTGAGTGCCGAGCCCATCGCTGTCTATGTGACCTAGAAGACGATCAGCAGGTCAGGCAGGCCGAACGAGGATGCCAGCTGCGTCGTGCCCGCGTAGCGCGCCGTGAACAGGTGGTAGCCGCGGCTCAGCCCGCTGAGCTGCACCTGCGCTGTACCGTCCGGTCCGAGCTGCACCGTCTGCACGAGACGGGTGCCGTCGTAGATGGCCACCGTTCCACCAGGAACCACGCCGGCATCCGCAGAGACGGAGACGGAGTAGCCAACGGTGCGGCTGCCGAACAGCACGTGCCGGTCGAGCGAGCCGGAGCTCTTCGTCGAGAGCTTGGCAACCGACTTGCCATCGGATGTCGCGGCGCCATCGGCATAGCCATCGGCCGTAGCCGTGACCGTGACCGTCAGCACCGTGCCCGCGTCAGCGGCGACCACCGTGTAACCCTCGGTGGTTGCGCCCTCGATCGGCACACCGTCGCGGTTCCACTGGTAGCTGAAGGTCGGGGCTGCAACGCTCCAGGTGCCCTCGTTGACCGACAGCGTCTTGCCGATCTTGACGGAACCGGTGATCTTCGGCTTCTTCGAGTTGGTGATCGCCTCGAGCGGCTCTGCCACCTCGATCGGCACCTCGATGCTCGTGCCGGTCTCTGGCACGGTCACCGTCAGCACTGTCGGGCCACCGGGGGTGCCGACCGGCAGGGTGACGGTAACCGTGGCGCGGCCCACCTCATCCGTGGTGTCGACGATCGCCGGATCGATGGCCGCCGAGCCGAGCACGGTGCCATCGAGGCTGACCGTGGCGGTTCCGGCGTTCGGCTCCCCGTTGCTGAACAGCAGCGACGAGAGGTTGAGCGTCAGGCTGTCACCGGGGCTGTAGCCGTCGGCATCGGCTGGCGAGAGGGTGACTCCGACGGCGCGCTGGGCGTAGTCGGGGCTCGCGACCGGGGTGGCCTCGAAGTAGTCGACCATGCTCTGCAGGTCGACCTTTCCGGAGTCCGCCTTGTTGGTTCCCCCGGCCAGGGCGGTGAAGTTGTCGCCACCCGAGGCAAGGAAGGAGTTGACCGTCACCGTGAAGGTGTCAGCCGCGCCCACGAGCTCGCCGTTGACGTAGATCGCATCGATGCGGTCACCCGCGACCCCGGCGGGGTCGTAGGTGTACTGCAGCGACTCGGATACGCCGAGCTTGAGGAACGGACGGCTCGCGCCAGCCGGCTGCCACTGCTGCTCGAGCGTCTGCTTGAGCTGGTCGCCGGTGAGCGTCATCGTCACGAGGGTGTTAGCGAAGGGCTGCACCGCAGCGGCCTCTGCAAAGGTGACGTTGCCGTCCGGATCGGCGATGCCGGTGGAGGTGTAGGCGAGGTTGGCCCGCAGTCCGCCCGGGTTCATCAGCGCGATGTCCGCGCCGGCGTCCTGGGTGGCCCACAGCTGCACGTCGGCGACGAAGTTGCCGAGCGTCGACTCGCCTCCACGGTTCTCAGTGGCAGCAGCGGTCTGCTTGGCCCGGTTGAATGCGGCGGTGATGTCGCCGACCTTCACCTTGCCGAGCTGCGACGCAACCGCGACGGCGTCAGTCACAATCGCCGCGACCTCGGGGTCGGGCGGGAAGGCTCCGGCGAGCGGCAGCACCTCGGCCGAGATCGACAGCAGCTCACCGGTGTCGGGGTCAACCGACAGCGACGTGTGGCTGTACTTCTCGCCGTACTGGCCCGACGAGATGACGGGGCGCAGGCGGTCTGTTCCGGCAATCGGAACCTCGTGGTCGTACGCGAGGTGCGTGTGCCCAGAGATGATGGCGTCGATATTGGCGTTGGCGCCGGTGACGATTTGGCCGAAGGGCGAGCTGTCGGTCGCGCTGGCGATGTCGACGGTCGTCGCACCCTCATGCACGAGCAGCACGATCACGTCGGCCTCGCCGTTGGTGGCGTCGCCGTCACTCAGTGCGTCGGCGACGCGGTTCACCTCGGGAACCACCGGGCGCACCTCGAGGGTCTCGATTCCAGCGGGGCTGACCAGACTGGGCAGCTCTTCGGTCATGGCACCGATGAAGCCGACCGTGACGTCCCCAAACTGCTGGAGGTAGTACTCGTCGTAGGCGGGCGCACCCGTCGTGGTGTCGTAGATGTTGGCCGAGAGGTAGTCCCAATTGGCCGCGGGGATGATGCGGTCGTCGAGATCATCGCGACCACCGTCGAACTCGTGGTTGCCCAGCGCGCTCGCATCGAGGCCCATCTCGTTGAGGGCGTCGATCGTCGGCTGGTCCTGCTGAATGAACGACGTGAAGGTCGAGGCGCCAATGAGGTCACCAGCGCCAACAAACACCGTGTTCGGGTTCGCAGCGCGGTAGCTGTCGATCATTCCGGCGAGCACCGCGGCTCCCGCGATCGGGGCGGCAGCCTCGAGTCGCCCGTGGAAGTCGTTGATGCTGAGCAGGTCGATCTCGACGGGCGCCGCCGCGGAGCTCACGCCGACCTTGATCGGGTCGTGGTCGCTCGAGCGGAACGGCGTGCCTGCCTCGGCCGCACCGAACTCGTAGCCACGGTCAGACCACTCAGGAGAGTTGATGGTCCAGACGTCGGTTCCCGTGATGAACGGGGCGAGTGAGGGCGACGCGTAGGCGTGGTCGAGCGAGCCGAGCTCGCCGTCGAAGGTGTACGTGTATTCGTCGGTGAAGTCGGGAACGAGGTCGACGAAGCCGGCGCCGGTGATTACCTGGCTCGGGTCTTCTTCGTGATAGGCGTTGAAGTCGCCGAGCAGCAGCACGTCGGGGCCCTTGGCCGGGTCGGCCTGAATGCTGCCGACGAACTCGACGAGCTCTGTCGCCTGCTCAACGCGCTCTGCGTTGAAGAAGCCCTGCAGGTCGGCGGGCTCTGGAGCGGTGTTTCCGCTCGGCGGGCTCTTCGACTTGAAGTGGTTGGCGACGACGGTGATGACCTTGCCGTCGACCTCGAAGGTCTGAGCGATCGGCTCACGGGCGATGTCCCAGACGGTCTCGTCGGTCGACGCGAAGCTGTCGCCGACGGGGGTCGCGGTTGCGGCCTTGTAGATGATGGCGTTGGTGATGAAGTCGGTCGTTGCGGCATCCAACAGCGGTGCAGGGGTTGGCACGTAGGCCCAGGTTCCCGGGGCACTCGCGGCGTTGAGCGCTGCGACCAGGTTGGCGAGCGCTTCGTCAGGCGCCTCGCCGAGCTTGACCGAGTTCTCGATCTCCATGAGAGCGACAACATCGGCGTCGAGGGCGTTAATGGCCGTGACGATCTTGGACTGCTGAATCGCGAACTTCTCTGCGTTCGCAGCACCGCGGGCCTGGCCGCCGAAGGTCGTGAAGTAGTTGTAGACGTTGAAGGCGCCGACCGAGAAGTCGCCGCCCACCTCGGCGGGGGTGTCGGTGCGGGCGTTGGCAGCCTGCCACGTCGGCTCAAGGGCCGCGTACTCGGCGGGGGCCGTGTCACTGAGCGGACGCTGCGGCTGCAGGCGCCAGTCGTCGAAGCCCCAGCCGAGGATCATGCCGGCGGCGGGGGGCACGAAGAGGTCGCCGTTGCGCACGACGGTGTCGGTCGTGAAGTAGGGCTGGTTGCCGGGGTGAACGGCGTTGCCCACCTGGATGCTGTAGCCGTCATCGACGAGCAGCCGGTTCGCGCGGTTGGCGGCGGCAATCGCGGCGGCGGCGGTTCCGGCATCCGTCGTCTCGGTGGCCTTGACGGCGAGCGAGCCGACGTTGAGCCACAGGGTGCCGAAGTTGAAGAGCTGGTGGCTCGAGCTAAGGCGCGCGTCTTCCGGGGTGACGAGCATGCCCTCGTAGGCCTCGCGGGCCGACCCGACGACGGAGCTCGGCAGTGCGACCGGGGCGGGCAGTCCAGCGCCGGCCTGCACAACCTCGTAGGCCGCGGCGGTGTTCGCCGTCAGCTGGGTCTGGCCGTTGAACTCACCGGCGGTGCCGGTGACCTTGACGAGGTCGCCGATGGCGATTGCCGGGTTGGCGTCGGCCGCGAAGATGAAGATGCCGTCGGAGCGCGCATCCGTCGGGTCACCGGCTGGGTCCTGCAGGTAGAAGCCGCGGTAGCCGCTCAGCGTGGCGGCGCGGTAGTCACCCGTGACGACGCCCTGCACGGTGACAACGGTGCCGGCGAGGGGCGTCGCTGCCGCATCTCCCTGCACATCGGCGATCGTGTGGGTGACCTCGGCGGCGAAGGCGGCCGGTGCGGTGAGGCTAGAGAACGCGAGTGCGAGCAGTGCCGCCCCCGCGAGTGCCGATGTTCTGGTGCGCATGACTTGAGAATCTCCTTGTAGAGAGCAGACAGCATGAAACACCCCCGAGTGGGGGGCATCGCCCATGGTAGACACAGGCCCCGTGATAAGTCGAGCAAACGGGTGAGATGTCATCTGCCGGTAACCCAGCAGTGGTCGCCGGTAGGTTGTCAGTACGCAACTAACCCGAGAAGCGGAGAAGAACAATGACGGATGCCCCTTCCGCCGACGTGCCCGCCCGCCTCGCTATCGCCACCGGACGCCTCAATCGCCGCCTCCGCAGCGCGGGTGGCGGGCTCAGCCACGGCATGCTCAGCGCCCTCGCGACCGTGCGAACCCAGGGTCCGCTGCGCCTTGCAGAGCTCGCGCAGCTCGAGTCGGTCAGTGCTCCGTCGACGACCCGTCTCGTCGCAGAGCTCGAGGCCAAGGGTCTCGTCACCCGCGCGACGGATCCGGATGACGGCCGCGCCATCCTCATCTCCGTCACCGATCAGGGAGTGGCCACTATCGCAACCGCCCGCGCCGCGCGCGCCGCGATGATCGCCGAGCTGTTCGAGCCGCTTACCCCGGACGAGATCGCGACCATCACGGCCGCCCTGCCTGCGCTGGAGAAGATGATCTAGCGGATTTCTTTTCGACTACCACTCGGTCGCAGATCCGTCGAAGCCCCGGAGCAGCGCGTCGGTGGGTGAGAAGCGGTAGGTCGCGTCGTCGGTGAAGAGCGCGCTGACGCCGTCACGTGCGTTCGACATCCAGGCTCTCTTGTAGCCCTAGATCCGGTCTGCAACTGTCATGCGCCCGGTCTAGGCTGAACGGCTGACAACCAAAAGTGATCAGCCGGCGGGAACACTCGCGCAGTCGAGGGGCCCGGTGGTGATCGTCGTGGGATTCACCATCGGTGTCACCTGAGCCTCGAGCAGCTTGTCGCCAGGTGCCGCCACGATCTCGTATGTGAGAGTGGCCGTCTCGCCACCGTTGAGCGTCACGGCGTGCAACTCGACTGGATAGTCGTAGTCATGGTTTGCCGATGGTGCGACAGGGGCACCGTTGATGCTGACGCCACCGAACTCCGAGCCGACCGGCGCATAGAGCATGACAATCACGCGCTGCTGGCCGCGCGGCAACTTCTCCAATTTCCACTGACCGACGATTGAATCCGACAGGGTGGGCACCAGGGCAGGGTCAATGTCGTAGGTCACTGCAACCGTCACACGATAGGTCTGCCGACCGTCGTCTCGACAGGAGCCTTCCTCGAGGGTCACCGCCTGCTTGAGGTAGTACCCAAGCTTGGAACCGACATTGTCTAGGAAGTAGACCCCAACGCGATCGGTCGTCTCGTCGCTGACCGGCATCTCACCGCGCAACCCTAAGCTCGCCAACGCCGCCTGCTCGTCTTCGTGTGCGCTCGCTATCAGCAGCCGGTTCTCTGTCCATCCCTGCATTAGGGCGCCGATGAGCTCGACGGGCTTGAGTGGGCCCGAGGTCAGCGCGGCAAAGGTGGCTTCGACGATCTCCGAATAGACAGCGTCCTGAGCGGCGTTGTCACGCGCTGTGTTACCCGTAAAGTACCGCTGGTACACGTTGTTCAAAAGAAGTGGAACTAGCGAGTCGCTAGTGATCACGTCGCCCGTCGAGATGGTTATCGGATTGACGGCGCGGAGGACATAGCCCAGGAAAACGGGATCAACCGAAATGATCGCGTCGACCGAGTATCCGAACGTTCTCTTCCACATTTCCTGGGTGACGGCCGCTGCGCCCGCAAACGACGGTCGGGTCGTGACGTTCGCAATGAACCCGCCGAGGGTGTCATCGGAATAGATGTCTTGGCTCCCAGCGGGGAAGGACACGAGGGGCGGATTGAAATTCGGAAAGTTGGCCAACCCCGCCGGAATCGTCTCAACGAGATTGATCTTTCCTCCTTCGACCGTCATGAGGGCAAACGAGAGAGCGGTGCCCCCCAGCGCGCGCGGCTCGGCATTGTTCTGGAACATGATCACGTAGGTGCGCTTGCCTTCGGACCCCAAAGCGGGTGGGAGTAGCGGAAGTACGCTGTTCGCAGCGTCGAGCAGTGGTGCGATTTCCGAGAGCAACCCCGCCACTTTAGTTTTCGCTGCCGCTAGCTGCTCGAGCGTGCCATCTGTGTCGATGGCATCAATTTCCAATACCGCGTCCTTTGTCGCCCGGTTTGCGGACGCCAGCACCGGAATGACGTCGATGAACGGCTCCAGATCAATTGCTCCGTCTTTCGGCGCGAGCGATGCCGGGTCGAGATTGGCGGCGACGTCGAGCAGTGGAGAGGCGACCGTCTTCATGATTCCGTCGGATGCCGATGCGAGCTCCCTGACCACGGTGAGATTCTTGCCGAGGAGAGGTACACCCTCTACGAACATCCACACCGGATCGCTGGTGAGCTCGATAGCGGACTCTGTATGTTTTTGGATGAGTGCAAGATCTGCGGTGGCACCAGCGGAGTCGAACGCAAGGGCCCTTTCTTTCAACTGCGAGATGAGCGCCTGAGCTGACTCCAGCTCGCCCTTCGCCATAAGGCCCCGCACCCCGACCCACGTGGCAGGAATCGCGAGCAGGATGACGGCGATCGCCACCCAGAACCACCAGCGCTTGTGGATGCGGCGCTTCTCATATCGCCTGCGGGCGCGACGGGTGGAGTGCGCGGTAGACATTCGGTAATTCAAACACACCGAGTCGATAGGCAACGATCAGCCAAGGCCTGGTTGCCTCCGCCAACGGCAAAGGTGGACGCATCTGAAACGCCCCCTCGAAAGCGGTCAGAAGTGAAAGATTATCGTTGCACAGGAGCGACCAACATGTTCAAGCAGCACATCCATCGTAGGCTTCACCCTGTCGCAATATCGACAGCAGTCCGACTGTTCAACTGTAAAAGGATGCGATGAACGTGGGTAGTCCAATGGAGCCCAGGCAAGAGCTACGCCCCCGGTGGCGCAACTGGCCTCGCGACACTTTCGCGTTACCAGAAAAAATCATGCATAGAATGACATCCCGCAAGCGGGGAGCCACACTGTTCCTTTTGGTGGTAGTCGTCTCACTCTGTCTGCCGCTGACGCTGTTCCGCATCAACGACGATCCCATCTACCTCACACTCGTCTTGATACCGCTGGCACTTTTGGCTTGGGCGGGTAGTCGATCTCGCGTGTCGTTCTGGATGCTCATTGCATTAGTTGGTGGCGTCGTCTCGGTACTCGCCGCCGCTCTGATCGATCCCGAGGACTTCACGGTCAGAAGTTTCCTCTCACTCGGACTCATCATTGGGACCGCAAGTTTCTTGTTTCTCGGCAAGTATCTGGTGGAGAGATTTGGTCTGAGAAAAGTAGTGCTATGGCTGAGTCTCGCTAGCTCTGTGTCTATTTTTGCCATCGCGGGGCGCATTTTGCTCTTCGCAGAGACCGTGCGGATTTACACGTTGGCCGGCGAATCAGTTGTGAATGCAAAATTTTTTGGGCTCGAGATATTCGGATCGTTTGGCATTCTCTCCCTTACCTATTTGTTTTTCCTGCAACTGATAGTCGTGTGTGCGGGAACCTTCCTTACAAAGCTCGCGTTGCCGGTGAGAATCTTCTTCTTACTAAACGTCTTCCTCGGCTCGTACCTCGTGTGGGGAAGCGAATCCAGGAGCGCGCAAATTCTCATGCTCGTTCTGGTGGTGTCTTTCATTGTCTACGCCGCAAGGAACAGGCGACGCCTACTGGGTTCGGTCTTGCTCGCGGTTCTGGCAGTTGGTGGTGTCGCACTAGCCATGCAGTCTGCTCATTCGTTCGACCGGATCAGCCTGACATTCGAACAGCTCGTAGCTGGCACGGAAGAGAGCGTTGACCCAACGTCGTCGACAGACGAGACAGATTCAGACGCTGATGACAATCCTGTGGCTGATGAGCCGAGCCCAGGCCAAAGTGAATCCCCGTCGGGGGAACCAACGCCTCCGATCACAGACGTCGTTGACACCGTCTCTACAGGCCGCCTCACCTTGGTCAAGCAAGCAGTAGACGAGATTTTGGCGTCTCCCGTCACCGGTAATGGCTTTGGGCAGTATGGGCGCTTTGCTGATTCCGACGAACCCCCTGCCGTCGGAGGCAGCACAAGCACGCATATCTACTACCTCACTCTTCTATGGAAGGGAGGTTTGATATTCATGCTTCCCTTCTCTGTGATGTTGGTCATGTCGATACGGGTGGCATTCAGGCGCGGTCCCCCGAAACAGCGAATCGATGCGGAGACGTTCTTTCTCAGAGCTGGCATCGTTTCGTCGTTCATAATCATGCCCGCGTTCTGGGACATTCTCTTAGTTCCGAGCGCAGGAGCCTTCGCCTTCCTGCTGCTCGGGATGCTCATGGGTAACCCGAAGATCGCCGAACTGACATCTCCAACCGGGTCCCTTGTCGACAGTTCTCACGGTTCCGATGAATCTAGTGACGACCGAGCGCAAGTAGTCTGATCTCTGCTCCGCCGACGCTTGATGATCGCTCCGTCACGATAGCCAGTGCTGTCGACGTGCGAGATCAGCCGCTGGCCCCGGGCGTGAGTTTGCGTCGGTCGGTCGCCAAGAGGCAGACGCCAACCGCGAAAGCGATAGTTTCGGCTGCCAAGATGCCGCCTACGACCAGTTGCCACACACCTAAAAGCAGGGCAGCGATAGAGAGGCACAGGATTACCGATACTGCCGCCGAAATGGAAACGAGTGCAGATCCCGATCTGCCGCCGCTCAATAGGGAATACTGAGTTGCCCTGGCTGCAGTCGCGAGCGGAAGCGCAACCATGATCAGGCTCCACATGAGCCTCACATCTGCGCTCATCGGTATTGCCAGCACAATAAGCAGCGGCGCCTGCAGAATCAGTGCGATGACAGCAAGCGACAGGGAGGCCGCGACGACGATGAGCTCAAACTTCTTGTGCCAGCTGCTACCGTTCTGGTCAGAACCTTCAGTGCGAGCCTCCGCTCGGGACGCCATGGAAGTTTGCAATCCGGAGGCCAGAGCTCCCGCGACAGCCTGTTGACCACTCATCATCGCAACGAAATATCCCGCGAAAGACTCGTCCACCAAGAATGGCAGCACGATGAAGCTCACTCGATCGAGAACGACGTAAAGGAACGACGAGGCAAGTAGGGGTGGGCGGACAGCCGGACCGAAAGACTGAGAGAGCCGAATAGACGACGCTAGTTGTCGCGATGGATCTTTGCGCGCGGAATAGTAGAGCCCTGCGTACCTGACGGCTGCGGCAATGAACAGGGCGAGAGAATAGTCAACGGTGACCAGCACCAAGGCGAGACCGAGGGCGCGGCTAGAAATCTCGAAGGTCAGAATTGACATCGTCTTCAGCTTGCGTCGCAAATACGCAGCTTCAAGCTCGGACGAAATTGCGAGAACGGCAGTCATCCCGCCGAAGAGGATGGCGATGGCGGAGATGCCAGACACGGAGGAGTAGACATATGAAGCTATGGCTGTCGCGACCACGGTCACTGGTAAGACGAATCTCAACCTGAATGACCTCACAGCCGCCTGGGTCGCGAGATTGCCCGTAATGAACGCCAGGGCGCTACCACCGGAGAGAATTACGGAGAGAATTCCTCCAATACTCATCCCCACGCCGTAGGCAACGAGCGCCGGCGCTTCGCCGAGACGTAGGGCTATTGCCAACGTAGCCAGCGACAACGTGGCCGCCGCTATGGAGGTGAGCGGTGAGAGCAGAGCTCGCTTCAACGTCTGTCCTCTGGTAACGAGCTCGACGAGCACCAATGGGGCATCACTGGAACGCAAACACCGATCGTGCGTCTCCGGCTAAAAAAAGTCACGAAACTTCGCCCCAAGACCCTTGGTGGAGTATTCCCGCAGAACATATGAGCGTGCACCGTCTCCGAAGTCGCGGCGCTCGCGATCACTCTGCCGCGAGAGCTCCATTATTTTCGCGTGTATTGATTCTTCGCCGTCGTCGCTTGTCATCGCCAGATGAGCAGCTAAGTTTGACGAGATCGATGGTAGTGGCGTCGAGATGGTTGGAACCGCAAGCGACATGTACTCGAGAAGTTTTGACGGAGACGAATGTCTTATCGCTTGGAAATTCAGGCGCCGCGGATTCACAAGCACTTGCGCGCCTTGCAGGAGTTCCAAAACTCGAGTTCTGTCCACGTAGTCGAGTGAAATTCTCGGGTCGGCAATCGTCTGTGCCTGAACCCAATCGGTCAATGGCCCACGGCCAAATATCTGCAGGCGAAAACGCGGGTCGGCGATGAGGGCGAAGGATCTGACCAAGTCACCTACTCCATATTCCTCAGAGAGACCTCCGGCGTACGCGACCGTAAACGTTGAGCTGCCGGGTTCTCGCGTCGCAGCGCTCGGAACGACATCCGGAGCGAAGCCGGGAAACACGAGGCTTGGAACGCCGGGGGCGAAGTCCTCAGCAAGCGCATTAGTCAGAGCAACCACGCGATCGAAGTCCCGCAGAATTCGCTTGACCCGCCTACCATCAACGGAACGAAGGAGACGAGTAGCAAATCCGTCGCTCTCGAGAGTCACGGCAGGGGGATCTGTCAAAACCGCGACAATCTGGCTTCCAAAAAGTTTCTTCAATAGGCGCGCGTAGTTCAGCAAGGGCGTGTGAACTCCATGCACAACTACAACCTCGGGCGGGTTCTGGCGGTGTACCGTCAAAGCACGTTTGCGCAACGAGAACCACCTAGTCAGGTGCTTCAATACGAGAATATTGATGAAACCGAGAAAGATCCCTGGATCCCCTAAGTATTCGAATCTCTTTGATCGGAACACGATCTGGGGGAATGACGGGTAATTGGTAACAGGGGCGAACGAGATCAACGCGACATCGAGGCCCGCGTGTTGAAGACTTCGCTGGAGGTGAGAACCAAATGCCTGAGTCTGGGCGACTAGTAACGGGCTCCGATTTGAGACGTCCTCGAAGTCGTGGTCAGCCATTGTGAAACCGAGAAGCAAAGCTCTACGTTTCCTCGAATCTGTTTCCATACCCTGATCCTTACGCTCTCTGAACCAGCAGTGGTCGTGCCCCGATCACAGTAATCATTGCTTCGTAGCATGTGGGGCAGAGGTGTTCGCGCGCTGCGATGCGGATTCGCCCTCGGCCCAAGCCGTCTGATTGTGAAGTGCAATGGTTGCGATTCACGAAGATCCTGTTTAATGCTCGGATCACGGTGGTTTCTTCCTCTCGCGGGCACTGGCGCCCCCCTGATTCACCCCCGTAGTCGCAACGGGTCAGCTTAGGTCTGAGCAGGTTGTCCCGAAGTCAGCGGGAAAGTTGGGGCTAACCCACGCCCGGAACACGAATGTTGTTGCGGGCGTGGTGAGTATTGGCCGTCGAACGAATGAAATTGACGACTCGACGAGACGTATCGGGGATCCGGTAGTCGGCGGGAATCTCAGCAGGGCCGTCCTCCTCGAATTGGCGGAGCGTGATATCCACACCGTCGAGCACCGACTCGGCTTCTACGCCCGTAGTGATGGTGACCCCGGTGTCGATTGCTTCCGGGCGCTCGATCGCATCGCGCAATGAGACGGCCGGGAATGCGAGCGTGGATGACTCCTCGCTGATGGTGCCGCTGTCCGAAAGAACTAGTCGAGCGTTGATCTGGAGGTTGACGTAGTCGTTGAAGCCGAACGGCGCGTGGAAGATTAGGTTCTCTTTGACCTCGCCCGCTTGGCTCTCGAGCCGCGCTCGCGTGCGAGGATGCGTGGACACCAAGACAGGTAGCTGGTATTTGGCACTCAACTGCTGGAGAGCGCGGAGCGCAGCTGTCAGGCGCTCTGGATTGTCGACGTTCTCCTCCCGATGCAGACTGACGAGGAAGTAGCCACCCTTGACCAGGCCCTGTTTCTCAAGAATATCGCTCGAGGCGATCGCTTCGCGGTTGCCCTCTAGAACCTCAAGCATCGGTGAGCCCGTTAGCAAGATGCGGGACGGGTGGATGCCCTCGGAGAGCAGATTGCGGCGGGCGTGCTCCGTGTAGACGAGGTTGTAGTCGGAAACATGGTCGACCAGCCGTCGGTTCGTCTCCTCCGGCACGTTCTCGTCGAACGACCGGTTGCCGGCCTCCATGTGGTACACCGGCACCTTGAGACGCTTGGCCATAAGCGCCGAGATACAGCTATTCGTGTCTCCGAGGACGACCATTGCGTCGGGCTTCTCGTCGAGCAACACGCGCTCGATCTTCTGCAGGATCGACCCGAGCACTGCACCGAGCGAACTGGTATCCGCTTCAAGGAAGTGGTCGGGGCGTCGAAGGCCGAGGTCCTCGAAGAACACCTCGTTGAGCTCGTAGTCGTAGTTCTGCCCCGTGTGGACGAGCACGTGATCGGTGTACCGATCGAGTCGCTTGATCGTCGCGGCAAGGCGGATGATCTCGGGACGGGTGCCCACGACGGTGAGCACCTTCAAACGCTGTGTCATGGCTTCACTGCTTCCGCAATCGTGTCCGGGTTGGCCGGGTCGAAGATCTCATTGGTCCAGAACGAGGTGAACAGCTCAGCCTCGCCGGTGTTGGTTATGTTGTGCGCCCATAGGGTCGGCATGTCGATGGCTCCGGGGGCGTCACCAGTGACGGGAAATTCCACGACTTCATCAGTGAAGACTCTACGCAACGCGATCACAGCCTGGCCCGAGAGCACGGTGAAGCGTTCGATCTTGCGACGATGAAAATGGTCACCTCGGCGGACACCCGGCACAGTGGTCGAGAAGGACGACTGGCCATCGCCACCGTGGGAGCGCAGAATTTCGAAGAACGAGCCGCGTGCGTCCGCCTTGCGTACAAGCGGAATCGGCGTGGCCGCGGGGAACGTGTATGACCGGTAGGTGTTGAACAGGTCGCGCGAGAACGGGTCAGATACGTCGGGAATCTCTCCCGACCTATATAGGCGGGCGATCTCCCTCAGTCGTGTCAGCAGCTCAGTCACGGTGATTTCGACGTCGGACCCACCGGAAGAGGAGCCCGTAAGCAGGTCCGCGGCATTCTGGGCGTGAAGAAGTCTGAGCTCCCGGTCGGTTTCGACTGTCGGCTGCCCTCCTTCGGCGAGCAGATGGCAGAACGTCGCTGTGACGGCGTTGTAGAAGGGCCGTCCGTGTTCGCCAAAAAGATTGGGGAGAACGACGTTCTCGAAACGAGCCCCTACTTCGGCGGCAGTCTTCTCAAGGATCTCCGCGGCCGCCTTCTTGGCATCCCCGTAGACGCCGCCAGCACGCGACTGGGTCGAGTTGGCGAAGACAACGACGGGTGGGGGTGTCGACGCAGCCCGCAGTGCCGTCGCAACTTGATCGGCGAAGCGCAGATTGCCATCGGCAACTTCCTCGTCAGTCCCGCGGTTGACGCCCGCGATATGGATGAAACGGTCGGTGGCGTTGATCGCCGCCGTTGCAGCATCCACCTCGAATCGGTCACCGACAGCGACGGGAATAGTGGTCGTGCCGGTCTCGAGCAGGGACGCCCGCGTGTGCCAGCCGAGGAACCCGCGCGCTCCGGTGAGTGCGACAGTCATGGTCAGAAGCCCGGCACGGCGATGCCAGCGGCCACGAGCTCGGCACGAACCTCCGGCAACGTCAGCAGCAGCTCTTCGACACCCTCGACCGACATCCGATCGACCGTGTGCGAGTCGTAGTCCTCAAAGCGATCCTGAGTGGTGTCGCCCTGCTCAACGTAGACGCCGTAGTTGAGGTCGCGATTGTCGGCACGAATGCGAAAGTAGTCACCCATGTCCTGAGCGCGAGCGAGCTCTTCTCGACTGGCCAGAGCCTCAGAGAGCTTCTCGGCGTGCCGAGTGCCTATGATCTCGACCCGAGACGATGATTGGAAGAGGTTGATGACCGCTTGTGCGAGATCAGCAACTGTGCAGGCCGCTGCCTTGCGGATGAACAGGTCGCCTTGCTCCGCGTTGTGGAATGCGAACTCGACGAGGTCGACCGACGACGGCAGCGACATCATGAATCGCGTCATCTCCGGATTGGTGACGGTGAGGTTCTTTCCCGCCTTCAACTGCCGAATGAACAGAGGGATGACGGAGCCGCGCGAGTACATCACGTTGCCATATCGCACGCACGACACCACCGTCTCCGCGTTCGGATTGTTCAGCCCATAAGACTGAGCAACCTTCTCCATCATTGCCTTGCTCATGCCCATGGCGTTCACCGGGTAGACGGCCTTGTCGGTGCTGAGGCAGACAACCGAGGCGACCCCTGCGGCGCTTGACGCCCTGATGACATGCTCACTGCCCTGCACGTTGGTCTTGACGGCCTCCATGGGGAAGAACTCGCACGAGGGAACTTGCTTGAGGGCCGCCGCATGGAAGACATAGTCGACATCCCGCACCGCGCGCTCAACGCTGAGGTAGTCGCGGATGTCGCCGACATAGAACCGAACCCGGGGGTCGGCGATCTCGTGGCGCATGAGATCCTGCTTCGCCTCGTCGCGGCTGAGGATTCGAATCTCGGCGACGTCTCGCTCCAGCAGCTTCGTGGTGACGGTGTGGCCAAACGACCCGGTTCCACCGGTGACTAGTACCCGCTTGCCCTCATATGATTCGGTCATCACACTCTTCCTTCTTGTGGTCGTGGCCTCGCGCGACCCGCGAGAATCTTTTCAATTGCATCGATGCCGCGCTCCCGCGAGAGGGCGTGGGTATAGAACGACCGGCAACGCTGGGACACGTCGTCGCGTTCGGCCCCCGAGGTCTCATGCGCTGCACGGAAGGTCGCGGCAAGAGCCTCGACATCCTCCGGCTCGGAAACGAAGCCCAGCCCGTTCTGCAGCACGAGCTCTGCCACATCTCCGGCGACAGTCGTGATGACCGGAATGCCGGCAGCGAGACTCGCCTGGAGTTTTGACGGCACTGTGGCCTCGAAGATCGGTAGCCGTCGAAGGGTCACAAGCTGAAAGTCCGACTCTGCATAGAGCGCGGCCATCTCGGTAGGGGACACACGACCGAGGAACTGCACATTGTCTGCCGCAAGTTTCGTAGCGAGCGTCCGGAGGCGGGTTTCCTCGACTCCTGCCCCGACAATGACGACCCGGAGTCCGTCGACCGAGGCGACAGAGGCGGCCGCTCGCACGACGGTTTCAAGATCCTGCATCGCTCCGAGATTTCCGGCGTACATGATCGTCGTGCCGTGATGCGGAGTCCGCTGCACCACATCCTCAAGTTGTGCCCAGTTGAAAACGTCATAGGTATGGTCGACGGGAGCGCCGCGCTCCACCAGTATCGACCTCATTCGCGGGCCGATCGCGACGACAGCGGATGCAGAGCGGTACATGCGAGTCAGCCAGCCACCCAGAATTCCGCCGACCAGGCCGGACACTCCGCCTCCGAGAATCGACGAACCGGTAACCGACTCCGGCCAGAGGTCCTGGATGTGCAAAACGAACGGCACAGCCCACTTGCGCTTCCACCGATGAGCGGGGATCGCAGCAGTCATCTGTGTCGCGTAGACGTAGACGACGTCGATATCCGCGAATGCGGGACGATAGAAGGCCGCGTTAAGGGCGAAGCTGAGGTAGCTGGCGATACGCCCTAAGGGGTTGCGGGAGTGGCTGATGAACAGCCTCGCGCGGTGGACCTCGATGCCGTTGATCATCTCGCTGTGGCGTCGTCGTTGCCGGTACCCTGACGCGAGGCGCCCTTCTGGGTAGTTGGGGTATCCCGTCAGAACTCTGACGTCGTGGCCGCGCGCAGTGAGTCCCTGTGCGAGGGCGGCGGGGATGGGGACTGGCTCTGGGTCGTAGTACTGCGAGAGCACGAGCACCCTCATCGCGCGGGCACGCCCTTGACCACACGACCAGCGTCCACGTCACGGGTCACGCACGCGCCTGCGCCCACCAACGCCCCTCGGCCGATCGCCAAACCCTGCAAAACGACGGATGATGCCCCAATGAGGGTGCCAGAACTAACCGTCACGTCGCCGGAGACAACGGCACCCGGGTTCACCGACACGAAATCGCCGATCGTGGTGTCGTGGCCGATGATCGCCCCGGGGTTGAGGTGGGCGTGGTCGCCGATGGTCACGTTCGTCGAAACCTGCACACCCGCGCAAATGACAACACCTTTGCCGAGCCGCGAGGCGGAACCGAGCGTCGCCGAGGGGTGCACCAACGTCAGGTAGCCAACGCCCGTGGGGGCCAGTCGAGCTGCCACCCTCTCGCGCGCCGCCGGATTGCCGATCCCGATGACCGCTGCGTGCCGATCAGGGGAGAACTCAAAGTCCTCGACCTTGCCGAGGTACGCGATGCCGAGCGCCGTGAGCCGTCCGAGGTTTATGTCGCTCGGAGCAGAGTCGAGCACTCCGAGGAGCTCGAACGGCGGCGGCGTGGTTGCGGCGGACATGGCGCGCGCGACATCCGTGGACTCCCGGCCAAACCCTCCAGCACCAATTATCACGAGCCCGACTGTCACGAGGAGCTCCTTCCATCTTCACCACGGAACTCGTCCATGGTTACGGCACCCTCGGCGCTGATTCCGTCGCGGCGAAGCACGGTGGTCACTGTTTCGAAGAGGATTCTCGCATCGAGGCCAAGCGATCGGTTGTCGACATACTCGACGTCGTACTCGAACTTCGTCTCCCAGTCGATGCTGTTGCGCCCCCGCACTTGGGCCAGACCAGTGATCCCCGGGCGCACCTCGTGACGGCGAGCCTGTGTTGGGGTGTATCGATTCAGGTAGGCGGGCAATAGAGGTCGCGGGCCGACCATGCTCATTTGCCCTCGGAAAACGTTGATAAGAGTCGGCAACTCATCGAGGCTCGTGGACCGCAGAGCCTTGCCAAATCCAGTCAGCCGCCGGTTGTCGGCAGCAGGTCCGAGCTCAGCATCGGCCTGAATCATCGTTCGAAACTTCAGAAGCGTAAATAGCTTGCCGTCACGCCCCGGTCGAACCTGGCGAAAAAACACGGGCCTGCCGAGGCGTGCCGCTACCAAGACGGCGACGACGAGTTGAATTGGGAGGGTCAAAATTAGGACGATGAGGGCGCCGACGACATCGAAGGCACGTTTGAACGGGTCATACGCAGCCCTTTTCGACAGGCTCACGACCGCGCTTCAACAAACGCCGAGATGTGCTCGAGCACCCTCGAGATTTGAACGTCGTCCAGTGCGGACCCGCTAGGCAGAGCTATGCCGGTTTCGAACAACCGCTGGGAATTGCCGTTCACGAAGGCACGCGAGTCAGTGAACACTGGCTGAAGGTGCATAGGTTTCCACAGCGGTCGGCTTTCTATGTTGTCCTCCGAGAGTGCCGCGCCGAGCTCGGCGGCTGTCCAGCCCGTCACCTCCGGGTCGACGAGCACGGCCGTGAGCCAGAAGTTGTCGCCGTCGTCATCGGTACCTCCGAAGATTTCGACGCCCGCGATCGGCGCGAACAGCGCGCGATATTCGTCGCGCACGCGACGACGTCTGCCGATCATCTCGTCAAGACGTGTCAGCTGAGCACGCCCAAGCGCCGCCAGCAAGTTGCTCATGCGGTAGTTGTAGCCGATGTCGACGTGCTCGTAGTGGGCGGCGGGAACCCGGGCCTGGGTAGCGAGGTATCGAACTCTCGCCGCCATGTCAGCATCATCGGTAAGCAGCATCCCGCCACCGGAGGTGGTCATGATCTTGTTGCCGTTGAAAGAAATGACCGAGGCGTGCCCGAAGGATCCTGCGGCACGCCCACGGTGGCTTGCACCAAGCGACTCGGCTGCGTCGGCGAGCACCGGGATGCCGTGCTCCGCCGCCATCGCCTCGATGGCGGTGTAGTCGACGGCTTTGCCGAGCAGGTCAACCGGCACAATTGCTGCGATGCGCCGACCCTCGGATTGAAGGGTGGTGATCGCAGTCGTGAGGAGGTCGACCGACATGTTTCCCGTTGCAAGGTCGCTGTCGACGAAGACAGGGGCCGCGCCGGTGTAGGTGATCGCATTGGCCGTTGCCGCGAAGGTCATGCTGGACGTGATGACGGCATCACCGGGTTCGACCCCGAGTGTTAGGAGCCCGAGGTGTAGCGCGGCGGTGCCCGAAGATAGAGCGACCGCGTGAACCACCTGCAGTCTGGCAGCCATTTCCGACTCGAACGCATCCACGTCAGGACCAAGAGGTGCAATCCACCCAGATCTAATTGCCGCTACGACATATGACTCTTCGAGATCGCCAACGTCGGGGGAAGACATGAATATACGTGAATCAGACATGGACTATTGCGCCTTCGTTACCGCAGGCCACGGGTCGGCCGGGGTGGTGGTGTCTCGAAGGCGCGCCAGCCAGCCGTCGAAATCAAGTCGATCCGGTGACATCGAATCAATGGCGGTATGGGAGATCATGGGATGCACAGGGCGCGCATCCGTCTCATAGGTGCCAATGAGGTCTTCGTGTAGCTTCTCGCCCGACCGGAGACCGGTGTAGACGATAGCGATGTCCTCGCCTGACATCTCGATCATTCGCTGCGCGATATCGAGAATCCGCACGGGCTCGCCCATATCGAGAATCAACACTTCTCCAGGTTCTCCGATTCCGCCTGCCTGAACTACCAGTTGGCATGACTCTGGAATGGTCATGAAGTAGCGGGTCACGTCAGGGTGGGTAATTGTCACCGGCCCGCCCGCCTCGATAAGCGAGGTGAATGTCGGAAGCATTGATCCTCTACTGCCGATGACATTCCCGAACCGAACTGAGAGATAGCGATGCCCAGAACTTGACGCCGCCCACGCCGTAAGCTTCTCTGCCACTCGCTTGGAATGTCCCAACACACTTGTTGGGTTCGCCGCCTTGTCGGTTGAGATGTTGACGAAGGTAGTGACCCCTGCTTCTATAGACGCTTCGAGCACATTGAGCGTTCCAAGAATGTTCGTCTTCCACGCCTCCTCCGGAAACTGCTCGAGCATTGGAAGGTGCTTTAGCGCAGCAGCGTGAAAAACTACTTCCGGCTTGCGGGCGGTAAAGACCTCATGCATTGACGCAGCATCGCGAATGCTCGCAAGAACAACATCCTTGGTGTCGAGCAGACCGTGACCGAAGATCGAGAGCTCTGTGCTCTGCAGGCCGGTCTCGTCGTGATCGAGCATGATGAGTTCGGCGGGGCCGAACTTCATGATCTGACGACATAGTTCAGATCCGATCGAACCACCGGCACCGGTGACGAGAACCCGTTTCCCCTCGAGGTAACCCGCGATTGTATCGACTTCAGTGTCGACCGGATGACGCCCAATGAGATCCTCGATCGAGACGTTCCTCAGGTCACGCAGCCGCAGCTTGCCTTCAAGAACTTCGTCGAACGGCGGAAGCACCTTCACTTGAAGGCCGGCCGTCTTCGCGGAGTCGGTGATTTGGCGGAGCAAACCTGCGTCTGCACGAGCTATGGCCACAACGAGCACAGTGGCGCCAGTGTGCTCGACAATTGCACCGAGCTCGGCTCCAGTGCCCAGCACCTTCACGCCGTGAAACCAGGCTTGTCGACGCGCAGGGCTGTCATCGATGAGTCCGAGGGGACGGTATCGAGACGAACGATCAGTCAACATGCGACGAACGAGGTCGGTGCCCAAGAATCCGGCCCCATAAATGAGCGTCGGTGCCACGTCGAAGACGGGCTCTGGGCGCAAAGAACGCTCGACAAGCAGCCTTTTGATGTACCGAACCGCACCCATCAGGAGTATGGCTACAGGTACCGCGATGAGAAAGACGCTTCGTGGCACCTGAATGAAAGTGCCAACGAAAGCCACGGCCAAGCCCCCGAGAATGCCGGTACACAAAACAGCGAGCACAAGAGCTTGTACTTCGGCGAAGCTACCGTAAGGGTGGCGCCCACGATAGAGGAAGAACAGGTAACCGAATAGTGCTTGCAAAAGCACTGTCGCAAGGCACAGTAAAGCAAGCGACCGCCACGAAACCTGATCCAAATCAAAGTCGTAACGAAGCATTGCTGCAAAAGTCAGAGAGAAAACCCAAATTACAGCGTCGATTAAGTACTGCGCTCCGAACCGCGAGATTGACCCGCGATTAGTTATCTTGCCGACGATACCGAGCAGGAAGTCGGGTACGGACATTTCCCACTCCTAGTTGATATTTCTGTAGAACTGATCGCATGATTGCGAGAATCCTTCATCTGATCCTTGCACAGAACCAGACAGATTCTCTTACCCGCATGTGACCCTCTGCATCACGTCCAGACAGGGCGTAGAACGAACGTTTGAGGTTACCCCAGCCGAGTCGCAAGCGCCGCCTCGTCGTCGAGAAACCAGACCTGCTCGCCGCGGTTCGACTCCCAGACGAAGTCGCGCAGCGCGTCGCTCTGCGCGACGTGCGCGCTGATGTCTCCGATGATCGCCACGCGCGCCCGGTAGTTGACGAACTTCTGCAGTATGTCGCCGGCGAGCCGCGAGCTCAGCCGAAAGAACTCGGTGTCGAGCTGAGCGACCGGGATGGCGATGAGGGCGATGTTCTCGCCCCAGGTTGCTCCGAGGATGTCGTTGACGTCATCCGCTGTGGTGAGAACCGGAAAGTCGGAGTCGATGTGGAGTACACGAAAGCTGTCGGGGCCGGTGATGCGCATGGGTCTACTGTGCCCCCTTAACGGCGAAAGCGCCCCAGTGTTACTGCGCGCTGGAGCTATGGGGATCGCATCGCGATCCCGCGACGCCAGCGCCGACGGAGCTATGCTCCGTCGGTCACCAGCGGTCAACGTTTACAGCGCGGCGAGCTCGTCGAGCAGCTGGTCGCCGGGGGCGACCGTGTCGATCTTCGCGTCGATGTCGGCGCGGCCGAGCAGCTCGTCCATCTTGCGACGGCGGCCCTTCGGGATCAGCGTGACGACGGTTCCGACCTTGCCGGCGCGGCCGGTGCGGCCGGCGCGGTGCAGGTAGGTCTTGTACTCCTCGGGCGCATCCGCCTGGATGACGAGCGAGATGTCGTCGACGTGAATACCGCGGGCGGCGACGTCGGTCGCAACGAGCACGTTGACGCGGCCGCTGGTGAGCAGCTGCAGGTTGCGCGTGCGGCGCGACTGGTTGAGGTCACCGTGGAGGCTCGTCGCGGGGATCCCAGCGTCTTCGAGAAAGTCGCTCATCTCTTCGGCGAATGCGCGGGTGCGGGTGAAGACCAAGGTCTTGCCTGCACCGGCAGCGAGCTGCTCGATGATGGCGCGCTTGTCGCGCTGCTCGATGAGCAGCACGCGGTGGTCGATGGTCGACGAGGCCTGGTCTTCGCCAGCAACCTCGTGCACGGCCGGCTCAACGAGGAACTCGTTGACGAGCGTTGCAACACCCTTGTCGAGGGTCGCGGAGAACAGCAGCTTCTGGCCGCCCTTCTTGGTCTCGCGCATGATGCGCTGCACCGGCTCGAGGAACCCGAGGTCGCACATGTGGTCGGCCTCGTCGAGCACCGTCACGAAGACGTTGCTGAGGTCGAGGCGGCCCTGCTCGACGAGGTCTTCGATGCGACCCGGCGTTGCGATGACGATGTCAACGCCGCGCTGCAGTGCTGAAACCTGCTTGAACTGCGGAACGCCACCGACGATGGTCGTCGTGAACAGGCCAACCGAGCGCGCGATGGGCTGCACGGTGCGGTCGATCTGCTGGGCGAGCTCGCGGGTCGGGGCGAGGATGAGGGCGCGCGGCTTGCGGCCGACCTGGCGGTTCTTGCCACCCTCGTTCTCCATGAGGCGCTCAACGAGCGGGGCGCCGAAGGCGATGGTCTTGCCGGAGCCGGTCTTGCCGCGTCCGAGAACATCCTTGCCTGCGAGCACGTCGGGGATCGTCGCTGCCTGGATCGGGAACGGCGACTCAGCGCCCATGGCGGTGAGCTGGCGGGTCATGTTCTCGCCGATGCCGAGGTCTTTCCAGGTGACGCCCTCGGCGTCGCCCGCGGTGATGACCTTGGCCTCGAGGCGCTCGAGCACGACGTCGTCGACCGGGCCGTTGACGGCGCGGGCGGTGTAGAAGTCGCTCTCACGCTTGGCCGGCGGGCGCTCGCTGTTCTCGAACGAGCGACGCTGCGGGCGCTCGTCGTACGAGCGGGCCGGGCGGTCGTCGTTGTTGCGGTATGTCGGGCGCTGCGGGCGCTCGTTGTAAGCGGGGCGGTCGTTCGTGCGGGCCGGGCGGTCGTTGTACGACGGGCGCTCGGTGCGGGCGGGACGCTCGTCGTAGCTACGCGCCGGACGTTCGTTGTACGCGGGGCGAGCCGGGCGGACGTTGTTGTACGCGGGACGCTCGGTGCGAGCGGGGCGCTCGTCGTAGCTGCGCGCCGGACGATCGTTGTACGCGGGGCGCTCGGTGCGCTGCGGGCGGTCGCCGTAGGCCGGGCGCTCCGTGCGGGCAGGACGCTCGTCGTACGAGCGGGCCGGACGGTCGTTGTTGTAGGCAGGACGCGCCGGACGGTCATTGTTGTAGGCCGGGCGGTCCGTGCGTGCTGGGCGGTCATTGCCATACGCGGGGCGGTCCGTGCGCGCCGGACGGTCGTTGCCGTATGCCGGACGCTCCGTGCGAGCGTTGCGGTCGCCGTAGGCGGGGCGGGGCGGGCGGTCGCCGTAGGCGGGGCGCTCGGTGCGGTCGCCGTACGCCGGGCGGGCCGGCTTGTCGGTGGGGGTCCAGTTGGGGCGGCGGTCGCTGCTGGGGGCGCGGTCGCCCGAGCGAGTGGCGCGGTCATCCGTGGTCCAGCGCTTCTTGGCGACGGGGGCGTCACCGTGGAAGCCGCGGTGTCCCTCGCTGCGTGAGCCCGGCTTGGAGCCATTGCGGTCGGCCGACTTGAACGGCTTCTTGTTGTCGCGTCCTGCAGAGGCAGGCTTGGAGTAATTAGGCATGGTGCTTTCCGGGTTCTTAGTTATGCATGGCAAAACAAGCGCACTGCGTTCGTGCGCTAACTTGCGATCCCGGGCAGTCCTTGACCGAGGCCTTCACATACAAGTGAATTTTTCTCCCGCAGATTTGCGGAGAAACCGGCCTCTAGACTTACAAACCCTTGCGTGACAATTCACGCTGTCTGAGCCGACTCCGCAACGTTACACGATGGGGCACCCAAAAGCTATGACCACTCGCATCGAGCGCGCCGACGCACCCGGTGTTCGCGAACTGCTCGAGCTCAGCGACGCCTTCCACGCCGAGCTCTACCCGCCAGAGGGCAACTACCTTCTCGACGTCTCGGAGCTGCTGCAGCCCGAGGTCACGGTCGTTGTGGCGCGCTCCGCCGAGCAGGCCGTCGGCATGGGCGCTCTCGTCGAGAAAGACGGCTACGCCGAAATCAAGAGGATGTTCGTGCTGCCCGAGACCCGCGGCACCGGCACTGCAGACGCGATCCTGCAGCTTCTCGAGGCCACCGCCGTGGCGCACCAGGTGGACACCCTGAAACTCGAGACCGGCCCCCTGCAGCCTGCCGCCCTCGCGTTCTATGAACGCCACGGCTTTGCCCGCATCCCCGCCTTCGGCGACTACCCCGACGGCAAGTACAGCGTCTTCTACGCCAAGTCGCTCACCTAGCCGCGAGTTGCCACAAACCGCTGTCTGCGTGTACCAAACGGGTAGGCAGCGAGCGGTTCGTGGCAACTCGTCGGGCGTTACGCGGCCTTGGCCGCCTGACGAGCAGCCTTGCGCTCCTTGCGGCCCTCGACCAGGTAGTACAGCGTCGGCAGCACCACGAGGGTGAGGATCGTCGACGACACAAGGCCACCGATGACGATCACCGCGAGGGGCTGGCTGATGAATCCACCCTGGCCCGTGAGACCGAGGCCGAGCGGCGTGAGCGCCGCGATGGTGGCGACGGCGGTCATGAGGATCGGCCGAAGGCGCCGGGAGGCGCCGTGCACGATCGCGTCGTAGGCCGTCATCCCGCGCTCGCGGTACTGGTTGATGAGGTCAACCAGCACGATCGCGTTCGTCACCACGATGCCGATGAGCATGAGCACGCCGATGAGCGACGGAACACCGAGCGGGATGCCCGAGATGATCTGCAGCAGAATCGCACCGGTCGCCGCGAACGGCACAGACACGAGCAGCAGCAGCGGCTGGCGCAGGCTCTTGAAGGTGGCGACCATGACGACGTAGACGATGAGGATCGCGACGAGCAGCGCGAGCCCGAGCTGCGAGAACGCGTCGCTCTGCTGCGAGGTCACGCCGCCGAGCTCTGCCTCAGCACCGGCCGGAAGGTCGGCCTCGGCGACCGCGGCGGCGACGAGCGCGCTCGCGGTTCCGACGTCGTCGCTGCCCGGCGTGACGCTGACGGTCGCGCTGCGCACGCCCTTGATCGTCGTGATGCTCGAGGGTCCGTTGACCTCCTCGACGGTGGCGAGGTCGGTGAGCGGAACCAGCCCGGTCATCGTTGGAATCTGGAAGTTCTCCAGCTCGGCCACGGTTGTCGGCGCCTTCTCGTTGGCGATGTAGATCGAGAGCGTCTTCTCGTCGATCACGACGGATCCGACAGTGCTCGGGTTCATAGCCGCGGTGAGGATGCCGCCAACAGCGATCTCACTGAGGCCCGCCTTGGCCGCCTTCTCGCGATCCACCTCCACCGCGAGGTACGGCTGCGAGACAGACAGGTTGCTCGTGGCCTCGGCGACGACCTCGAGGTCAGCCACCTCGGCGAGCACAGCGTCGGATGCGGCCCGCAGGTCGGCATCCGAGGTGGCCGTGATGTTGACCGCGATGTCGGATGACGCGAAGCCACTGCCCGAGGCCGCGAGGGTGATCTCGCCGGCGTCGATCGTCTCGACGGCCTTGCGCACGTCGGACTGCAGCTTCACCTGGTCGACGTCGGGGTCGGTCGTGAGCGAGAAGCTCGCGCCGCCGGATCCGCTGAAGGCGGCCCGCAGCGAGTTGCCGCTCGAGCCGAGCGAGAGCTGCACGGTCTCGATACCTGGCACGTCGAGCAGCACGTTCTCGAGCTTCTTCGCCGCCTTGTCTTGCTCGTCAAGGCTGGTGCCGAGCGGCAGGGTCTGGCTGACGGTCAGGGTGTTCTGGCCGCTGTCGCCGATGAAGTTCGTCTTGAGCAGCGGGGCCGCGGCACCCGTGCCGACGAGCACGAGCACGGCGATGAGCAGGGTGACCGCCGGGCGCTTGAGAGTCCAGTGGATGACCGGAAGGTAGACCTTCTGCAGGCGCGTCGGCTTGTCGAGTTCGTCTTCTTCTCGCGGAACGTGGCCCGCTTTTTTGGAGGATCCGAGGAACCAGTACGCGAGCACGGGCACGATCGTCAGCGAGACGAACAGCGACGCGGCGAGCGCGATCGCGACCGTGAGGGCGAAGGGCCGGAAGAGCTCGCCGGTGATGTCACCTACGAGGGCGAGCGGAAGGAAGACCGCCACGGTCGTGATGGTGGATGCGGTGACCGCGCCGGCAACCTCGCGCACGGCGGTCTTGATGGCATCCAGCTTCTCTTCACCGAGCGCGATGTGCCGCTTGATGTTCTCGATGACGACGATGGAGTCGTCGACCACGCGGCCGATCGCGATGGTCAGTGCACCGAGGGTGATGATGTTGAGCGTGTAGCCGGAGACCCACATGCCGATGAAGGTCACGAGCACCGAGACCGGGATCGAGATGGCGGTCACCAGTGTCGAGCGAATCGACAGCAGGAAGATGAGGATCACGATCACCGCGAAGATGAGGCCGAGCAGGCCCTCTGTCGCGAGCGAGTTGATCGACTCTTCGATGAACGGCGCCTGGTCGAAGACGACGGTGATGTGGGTGTTGCCGCCGATCGTCTCCTCGATCTCTGGGATCAGTTCGGTGACGAGCTCAGACACAGAGACGACGTTGCCGTCGGGCGACTTGGTCACGGCGATGGTGACGCTTGGCTCGCCGTTGACGCGGCTGATACCGGTGACCGGGTCATCGGTCACCTCGACGGTCGCGATGTCGCCGATCGTGGTGAAGGTGTTGGCCCCGACGAGCGGAAGCGCTGCGAGGTCGTCGGTCGTGCCGAGACGTACGCCGGCCTGAACGGTGAGCGTCGAGCCGTCCTCGGTGATCGAGCCAGCCGGCAGCAGCAGGCCGTTGGCATCGAGGGCGTCGCGGATGTCTTGGGTGGTGACGCCGGCGGCGAAGAGTTTGGCGTCATCCGGGCTGATGGTGACTCGCTGAGTCGTGGCGCCAAGAAGCGAGGCGTCGCTGACGCCCTCGAGCTGGCGGATGTCGGCGAGCACCGATCCGTTGATGGCTGCAGCGAGGTCGGCATCGCTGAGATCGCTCTGCACGGCGAGCTGGATGACGGGAAGGTCGCTGAAACTAAACGTCAGCACCTGCGGGTCGACATCCGCCGGCAGCTGACCCTTGATGCGGTTGATGGCGAGCTGCACCTTCTGCTCTGCCGTCGCGATATTGGTGCCGTAGGTGAAGCTCGCCGTGATCGACGAGAAGTTGGTGTTGGAGGTCGCCGTCGTGCCCTCGAGGCCGGCCACGCCCTGAATGGCTGTCTCGATCGGGGTCGACACGTCGGTGTTGACGACCTCGGGCGAGGCGCCGGGGTAGCTCGTGATGATGAAGATGTTGGGCAGCGAGAGCGAGGGAATGAGCTCCTGCTTGAGGTTGGTGAGCGCGACGCCGCCGAAGATGCCGATGACGATCGTCACGAGCGCGATGAGAGCGCGGTTGCGCAGGCTGAATACCGAGAGCAGGTGCACGGAGTTTCCCTTTGGTTGCTGTGGGGCGGTGGCAGAGCACTCCCTCGTGCCACTTTGAAAGTACCCGCTCTGGCTGGGTGGCGGCATACTCCGTGGGGATTACTTATACGACGTCGGCGAGAAAACCGTGCTCGACGAGCGGCCCGCGGGCGATAGTCGCCCAGGCCGCGGTGAGCGCGACGACCGCCCGGTCCGTCTCCTCCGCGGTGTACCCGAAGGGAATCCGCAGAAAGCGCTCGAAGGCGCCGTCGAGTCCGAAGCGGGGTCCGGCTGCGAGCAGCAGGCCCTCGGTGCGGGCGGCGAGGGTCAGCTGCGAGCTGACCGGGGATCCAAGGTTGATCCAGGTGGTGAGTCCACCGTCGACGTGCGGAACCTCCCACTGCGGAAAGGCCTCGCGCAGCGAACGCTCGAGGTAGTCGCGGCCGGTGCGCAGCTGCTCGCGCCTGACGCCGAGAATCGTGTCGAAGTCTTCGAGGAGGTTCTTGACGACGAGCTGCTCGAGAATCGGCGTGCCGAGGTCGCCGGCCATGCGCGAGCGCACGAGGCGTTGGATCACCTGACGCTCCGCGCGGATCCAGCCAACCCGCACCCCACCCCACACCGTCTTGCCGACCGAGCCGATGAGAATGGCGGGCCCGTACGCGGCGAGGGAGAGCGGGCTGAACGGCCGGTCGATGTCGAGCTCTGCCATGGTCTCGTCGGCGATGAGCGTCGTGCCCTGCCGCGCGGCCATGGCGACGAGCTTCTCGCGCAGCGCGACCGACATAGAGCGGCCCGTCGGGTTGTGAAAGTCGGGCATGAGGTAGGCGAGGGCCGGACTGGTGCGCTGCAGCGCCTGTTCTAGTGCTGCTTCATCCCACCCCTCATCGGAGGTGACGTTGACGGGAACGAGCCGTGCACCGGTGAGCCGCAGGGCCTCGAAGGCGTGTGGGTAGCTCGGGCTCTCGACGAGGGCGCTGTCGCCGCGGCCGAGCAGCGTGCGCGCGAGCAGGGCGATCGCGTGCTGCGCGCCGATGGTCACCATCACTTGCTCTGGCTCTGTGGGCAGGCCGCGCGCGGTGTAGCGCTCAGCGATGGCAGTGCGCAGCGCGACCGTGCCGATCGGGTCGAAGCCCGACTCACCGAGGTAGCCGGGCAGCTCGGCGGCGGCGCGGCGGGCGGCCTCGGCGATCGCGGGAATCGCCGGCAGCGCGGCCTTGCTGAAGTCGAGGTAGCCGGCGCTCGAGTTATCCATGGCGACGGGGGCGCGATGCGGAAGGCGCGCGACGCTGCCCGACCCCCGAATGCTGTCGAGGTATCCGGCCTCGCGCAGTTCTGCGTAGCTCGCGCTCACGGTCGTGCGGCTGATGCCGAGCTGCGCGGCGAGGTCGCGCTCCGCCGGAATGCGGGTGCCCAGCGGAATGCGGCCGTCGATGATCAGCAGCCGAATGCGGTCGGCCAAGGCCACATAGGCCGGTGCCGTGCTGGTTTCGCGCCAATCGCGCAGCATTGAGGCCAATATGCGGGCCGAAATAGTCGCCATGCAGCCACTGTAAGCGAATTGGCTCTATTCGACAAAGCCAATAATGGCGTTGGATGTCTCCATGCTCCTCACACGCCGCATCGCCCAACTCGTCATCGGCCTCGTTCTCTATGGCTTCGCCATCTCGATGATGGTGCGCGCTGCCATTGGCGTTCCGCCGTGGGACGTCTTCAGCCAGGGTGTCTCTGCCCAGACCGGCATCCCCTTCGGATGGGTGACGAACATCATCGGCGGGCTGGTGCTGTTGCTGTGGATCCCCATTCGCCAGAAGCCGGGCATCGGCACGGTGCTCAATGTGCTGCTGGTCGGCACCTCGGCGCAGGGCGGGCTCATGGTGCTGCCAGAACTGACGGTGCTGTGGCAGCAAGTACTGCTCTTCGCCGGCGGGCTGACCCTGCTCGCGATTGCGACCGGTCTCTACATCGGCGCGCGCTTCGGGCCCGGCCCGCGCGATGGCCTGATGACCGGCATCCACAACCGCTGGGGCTGGAAGATCTGGATCGTGCGCACCGCCATCGAGCTCACGGTGCTCGGCATCGGCTGGCTGCTCGGCGGCAACGTCGGCGTCGGCACGATCGCCTTCGCTTTGCTCATCGGCCCCATGGTCAACGTCACGCTGCCGCTGCTGCGGGTGCCGGTTGCACCCGCAGAGAAGAAGGAGGAGGTGCTGGTGTGATCGCGCTCGCCCTCATCCCACTTGCCCTCTGGGCGATTATCGCCACGATGCACGCCATCACGACCGACGGCTACCGCGCCGTTCCCTTCGACGCGAATTACGACACGAGGACGGGGTCTGCAGCCCCCGGCCCGTTAGGCGTAGTAGGCCAATAGCGCGTCGCGCACGAACTCGGCGCCCGTGGTGCCGCCGTAGTTCTTCGCGAAACGCTCGTCTGCGACGTACATCTCGCCGAGGCCGAGCACGTAGTCCTGGCCCTGCGGCGTTCCAGGGATCGCAGCGAGCCACTCGACGTGTCTCGTCGCGAGAGCCTGCGCCTCAATTCCGGACGGATCGATGCCGCGGTTGGCCGCATCCGCCCAGTCCGTGTTGAGCTTGGTCAGTCGCGCCTTCCACGCAGACTGCTCGTCGGAGCTCATCGAGGTCCACCACGCGTCGCTTCTCGCGTACGCGTCGGCACCCCAGCGCTCCACGACCTCCTGCTTGTACTCGGTGTGGTCGAAGCCGTTGAACATGTCTTCTGCCATGAGTTGTTCACCTCCTCTCAGTTTTTCGATGGTGAGCTCGACGCTGGCGATCTGCCGGTCGAGACGCTGCTGCTCTTCGTGCAGGCGGGTGAGGTGGTCGCGCAGGGCGATCTCGTCATCCGTCTGCCTGTCGATGATCTCGGCGATGGCCGGAAGGCCGAGTCCGAGGTCGCGCAGCAACAGGATTCGCTGCAACCGGGTCAGCGCGCGCTCGTCGTAATAGCGGTAGCCGTTGCCGCCGATGCGGCTTGGCGGCAGCAGCCCCACGTCGCCGTAGTGGCGCAGGGTGCGGCTCGTCGTGCCCGCGAGCTTCGCGATGTCGGTGATTGGCCAATCCATGTCTTCACCGTAAACGTTGACGCCGCGTCAATGTCAAGCGCCCCTCCTCTCTCTTTGAGTCGGGTCAAACGGTCACCTCTCGGGTCGCCAACTCGTAATTCGACCCGACTCAAAGCCCAGGCGGTGGGCAGTTCCGAAATGACGGAGTTTCGCATCCTTGACAGGCCAATAACGGTGGATGCCGCTGCCGCACTGCCAAGATCTCCGTCATTTCGGAAGGGTCGGGCCGCAATCGCGCGGGTGGGCGCTCAGGGCCAGCTCAGGGTCGACTCAGGGTTGCGCCCGCGCAACTCGCGATATATCGTGAATTTCAACAGACGCGATATATCTCGAAAGGAAACGCCATGTCAGAAGAGAAGTGGCTCGTCGAGGGTGACAAGATCATCGAGCTCGGCCCCATCAGCACCCTCAAGGTCAGCCTCGTTGCCGGCCAGGTCGACATCATCGGACACGATGAGCTGACCACCCGCGTCGAGGTGCACTCCGTGCGCGGCAAGGGCCTCAAGGTCGTGCGCGACGGTGACAGCCTCGTCATCGACCACCCGCAGCTCAACTGGGACAACTTCATCGAGGTGTTCAAATCGTTCCGCGGCACGGCGAGCGCCGACGTGAGCGTCATGGTTCCGCGCTCAGTCGCCCTCAAGCTCGGCGTCGTCAGTGCCAACGCCCTCGTCAGCGGACTTACCGAGAACGCCAGCCTCAGCACCGTGAGCGGCGAGCTTGCCGTCGACGGACTGCGCGGCGACCTTCGTCTCAACTCGGTCAGCGGCGAGATCGCGGTGCGCAACCACACCGGTGACGTGTCGGTCAACACGGTCAGCGGCGAGGTCACGGCCAGCGGCGACATCCAGCGCTTCGCTGGCGACAGCGTCAGCGGAGCCGTCTTCCTCGACCTCACCGGCACCCCCGACGAGGTGCGGGTGAACACCGTCAGCGGCGCCGTCACCACGCGACTCGCCCCTGGCACCGCGGCGCAGTACAAGATCAATACCGTTGGAGGCCGCATCCACCTCGACGACTCCGACATCAGCGGCACCCGCGGCACCTTCACCGGCCGCTACGGATCGCTCGACAAGACCTGGACCGACATCAAGGTCAACACGGTCGGCGGCGACATCAGCGTGCTGCACGCGGTGAAGGCATGACCCCCGCGGTCTTCGCCCACGGCCACCTGCGGCTCTACCTGCTCAGCCTGCTCGAAGAAACCTCCATGCACGGTTACGAGCTGATGCAGGCGCTCGACGAGCGATTCGGCGGAACGTACAAGCCGAGCGCAGGCACGATCTACCCGCGGCTCGCGAAGCTCGAGGCAGAGGGGCTCGTCACCAAGCTCAAGGAGGGCCGTCGGGCCATCTACGCGATCACCGAGGCTGGGCGCTCCGAGCTGCGGGAGCGCAAGCACGAGCTCGACGCGATTGAGACGGATGTCACCGACTCAGTGCGGCGGCTTGCAGATGAGGTGCGGTCATCCGTCAGCGAAGCAATGAAGAGCCTGCGGGCCGATCTCGCCTCCGCGGCGCGCGAGGCGCAGACAGAGAGCGTGAAGTTCACCAGCGAGTCCAAGGGCACCCGCGCGGCGTCCCGCGAACTGCTGCAGGATGCCGAGGTCGCGCTGGCCGAGTTCCGCCAGCAGCTGCGGGCCGACCTGCGCGAGCACGGCGACCTCAGCTACGACACCGTCAAGCTGCTCACGACGCGGCTCAAGGAAGTGCGCACCGAGGTGCGGGATCAGTTGAAGGCGACCGGAATATAGAGGTCCTGCACCCGATCCGACAGCGCGGTGTGGTCGTTGCGGGTGTAGATGCCGCACGCGTCGACCGTGCAGTCGATGCCCTCACCCACCGGCTCGCCGACCTCGATGTAGGCGGTGAAGGTTCCGCTGGCGAGGTCGTCGTAGCTGCGGGCGCCGAAGAGCTTCCACGCCCAGTCGTCGTTGATCCAGTTGCTCGCGGCGTACTGCACCGTTCCTTCGGCAACCGGCTCACCCTCAGTCGCGGGCACGCCGCCGATGCAGGGGCCGGGCTTCGTCGACGGCTCATCTGGAATGAGACAGATCGCGACATAGATGCCGCGCGAGCCGTCGTATCCGGTGCCGCTCACGACCAGCTTCTCGCCGACGGAAAGAGCGGATGTGTCGACCACACCGCCCGGATCCGGCGAGATCACACTGAGGCTGCGCTCGCGGCCGTCGTCCCCCGTAGCGGTGACGGTGAGCGGCCAGGTCTCGGCAGGCTCCTCTTGCCCAGAGAGCCCCTGGTTCTCGTGGGTGAGTATCGGCACGACCACGATTGCGACGGGCACGAGCACCACGACGAGGGCGGCGAGGGCGACCCACCACCAGCGCAGGCGCCTCGACTTGTTCATTGTGTGAAGTCTAGGAGTATGCTCGCCCCTCGTGACTAACGAGACTCGGTCGCCCAAGCGGTGGCTGATCGGTGATCCGCTCCCGTCAGAAAAACTAGAGGGACAACTGCTCCCGAAGCGCCTCGCACTCCCCATCTTCGCGAGCGACCCGCTGTCGTCGGTTGCCTACGCTCCGCAGGAGCTGCTGCTCATCCTGACCCTCGGTGGGCTCTCGTTTCTCAGCTTCGCGCCGTGGATCGCGGCCTGCGTCGTACTGCTTCTCATCGTCGTCGTGGCGTCGTACCGCCAGCTCATCAAGGCCTACCCGTCGGGCGGCGGCGACTACGAGGTCGCACACAAGAACCTCGGTGAGAAGCCCGGCCTCGTGGTGGCGAGTGCGCTGCTGGTCGACTACATCCTCACCGTTGCCGTGTCGGTGGCATCCGGCGTCGACAACATCATCTCCGCCTTCCCGGTGCTCAACCCGGGCCGCGTCGAGATAGCCGTCTTCTTCATCGTCGTGCTCGCCGCGATCAACCTGCGCGGTGTGGCCGAGTCGAGCAAGGCCTTCGCCCTTCCGACCTACCTGTTCATCGCGAGTGTGGCCGTCATGATCGTGACCGGGCTGGTGCGGGTGGCGGTTGGCGACATCCCGATCGCTGAAAGCGCGTCGTATTTCGTCGAGCACGACGAAGTCGTTGGATTCGGAATCATCCTGCTGCTGCTTCGTGCCTTCGCCAGCGGCTGTAGCGCGCTGACCGGGGTCGAGGCCATCGCCAACGGCGTTCCGGCCTTCCGCCGCCCCAAGGTCAAGAACGCCCAGCGCACCCTCGTCGTCATGGGCGGCATCGCGATTGCGCTGTTCATCGGCGTCACCGCCATGGCCCTCATCACCAAGGTGCAGTACGCAGAAAACCCGATGCATATCGAGGGCTGGGTGGAGGGCACACCGCAGCGCAGCGTGATCTCGCAGATCGCCGCGGCGGTCTTCGGCGGCGACACGGCAATCATGTTCTTCGTCGTGCAGGCTGCGACCGCGGCCGTGCTGCTGCTCGCCGCCAACACAGCCTTCAACGGATTCCCGCTGCTCGGCTCTGTGCTCGCCCGCGACGAGTACGCACCCAAGTCGCTCAACACCCGCGGCGACCGCCTTGTGTACTCCAACGGTGTACTCGCCCTCGGCGCGGTCGCGGCTGTGCTGCTCGTCGTCTACAACGCGGATGTCACCAAGCTCATTCAGCTCTACATCATCGGCGTCTTCGTCAGCTTCACCCTCGGCCAGACCGGCATGGTCGTGCACTGGACGCGCATGTTGCGCAACGGCTGCGCCAACCCCGGCCAGGTCTTCCGCAGCCGGCTCATCAACGCCATCGGCGCCCTGCTGACCTTCACCGTTCTGCTCATCGTCACCGTCACCAAGTTCACGCACGGCGCGTGGCTGGTGTTCGTGATCATGCCGATTCTGTTCATCGTCATGCTGCGCATCAACCGCTACTACAAGCGCGTCGAGGCCGATACCGAGGTCGACCAGACCACCACCTTCGGCGCGAGCGGCGACCACGCGATCGTGCTCGTCGGGCGCATGCAGAAGCCGACGCTCAAGGCCCTCGACTACGCGATTGCGGCCCGCCACGACTCGCTCGAGGCGGTGCACGTCAACATCGACGACGAGGCATCCGAGCGCCTGCAGAACCAGTGGGTCGAGCAGGGCATCCAGGTGCCGCTGCGCGTCGTCGAGTCGCCCTATCGCGACATCAGCATGCCGCTCATCAAGTACATCAAGGCCCACCGAGAAGAGCACGGCTCAGAGGTCGTGACGGTCTACACGCCGCTCTACATCGTCGGTCACTGGTGGGAACGCCTGCTGCACAACCACAAGGGCCGCCGCATCCGCCAGAAGCTCATGCTCTGCCCCGGGGTTACCGTCGCGCTCGTGCCGTGGCTACTCGACTCCACCCGCGCGCTCTACAACCGTCCGTACCGCCCGCTGCCCGGTCAGGACCGCCGCGGCGAGCCGGTGCGCCCGGTGATGCGCAAGCCGCTTCCACCCGTTAAGAAGAAATAGCGCGGATGCGGCCAATCTGGCGCGAACTGGTCGCGGTCGTCATCGGCGGCCTGCTCGGCACCGGTGCGCGTCTCGCGATCGACACGCTGGTCGGCCAGCCTGCCAGCACGCTCGCGATCAACGTCGTCGGCAGTTTCGCGCTCGGCCTGCTCGTGGCCAGACTCTGGAGCTCGGCCGCCCCCTGGCTGAAGGCGGGCCTCGGGGCGGGCCTGCTCGGGTCGTTCACGACCTTCTCCGCACTCGCGGTGACCGTCGTCGAGCTGGGGTTCACCTGGGGCGCGGCGCTCTACCTCGTGCTCTCAGTGACCCTCGGCCTGCTGGCCGCGTGGGCTGGCCTGCGCATCGGGAGCCGCCCGTGATCGCCCTCGTTCTGGCCGCGGGCGCCCTTGGCGCGGTCATCCGCTTTTTCGTCGCGAGGTTGCTGCCCGCACCGTGGGCGGTGCTCGCCGTCAACGCGGTGGGGTCGCTCGTCGGCGGGGTGCTCATCGGCGCGACATCCGGCGACCTGCAGCTCATTCTGCTCACGGGGTTCTGCGGGGGCCTCACGACGTTCAGCAGCTTCACGGTCGAAACGGTGCAACTCGTGCTCGCGGGTCGCACTCAGAAGGCGCTGCTCAACGTGGGTCTCAACCTCGTGCTCGGCATCGGCGCGGCCGCGCTGGGCTACGCGCTTACCCAGCTCTAGCAAGATCCGAGGGCCAGGAATGGCCTTCGCTCTAAGCGCTAGAGCGGCTCTTCGCCGATGAGGTCGTCGAAGCTCGTGACCACGGCACGCGTGTTGCCCTGCTTGACGACGCGCCCCTCGTCGATCGCTGTCTTCTCGAGGTACTCCTCGCGCTCCACCTGCTCGCGCTGCTCCCTCTTGAGCTTTGAGAGCGAGGCGATCGCCTGGCGGGCGATGAAGCGGCCTGCCCGGTTCGCCCCGATGGTGCTTGCCTGCGGTCCGTAGCCGGCGAAGAACACGCGGGGGTCTTTCCACGACGCACCCTGGGCGATGACGACACCGCCCTCCTTCTCGCGCAGCTTGAGCGGAGCGAGGTGACGCAACTCTGGACGGAAGCCGGTCGACCAGATGATCGCGTCGGCCTGTTGGAACGAGCCGTTGGCCCAGCGCACCCCATCCGGCTCGATGCTGGCGAACATCGGGCGCGCGTGCAGCAGGCCACGGTCGATTCCGGCTTGGATGCGGCGGGTGCGCGGCACGCCAGTGCCGCTGACGATGCTCGGGAGGGCGCGGCCGGCGCGGGCGGCGTCATCCTGCTTTTGCACCGCGCTCTGGCGGGCCTCAAGGTTGAGCTCGCCGTCCTCGAGAAATTCGATGGGCCGGCGACTAACCCAGGTGAGCTTCTCTGCCACGTCCTCAAGCTCGAGCAGAAAGCCGATCGCGCTCGTGCCGCCGCCGACCACGACGACGCTCTTGCCGACGAACTCCGCCGCGTCGACGTACTCGGTCGTGTGCACGTGGCGGCCCTCGAAGCTCTTCAGGCCCGGATACCAGGGGATGAACGGCGAGCCCCAGGTTCCCGTCGCGTTGATGAGAATGTCGGTGCTCACCTCGCGCGGGCCGTCAGCGCCGGTGAAGGTTACGAGAAGGTCCGCGCCGCGGTTCTCGACCGACGTCACGTTCGCGGGGCGCACGATGCTGAAGTCGTAGTGCGCCTCGTACTGCGCGTAGTAGTCGGCGACGACGTCCTTGGCGGGCAGCGTGCGATCCGCGGTCTCGAAGCTGACGCCGACCGCCTCCATGCCTGGAAGGTCGTTAATGCGGTGGGCAGACCCAATGCGCAGCGCCTCCCAGCGCTGCTGCCACGCGCCACCCGTGCCCGGGCCGCGATCGAGCACGACAAACTCATTGCCTGCTTCGAGTCCGAGTCGCTGAAGATAATAGGAAACCGAGAGCCCGGCTTGCCCAGCCCCAATCACGACAACGGACGTGTCGGGATTCCCTGTGCTCACGTGTCCACGTTACCCGCATGGGCTGCGTGCTAAACTGCTCTCTACTTTTCAGCCCAAGTTCCCGGTGCCTACTCAGGCTCATCCCGGTACGAATCAGAGGGGGTCACGCATGGGGCGAGGCCGTCAAAAGGCGAAGCACACGAAGGTTGCACGCGACCTGAAGTACTTCAGTCCTGACACGAACTACAACGCGCTCGAAAAGGAGCTCGCGGGCGGTGCTTCCATCGACCCTCAGCTGCAGGATGACCTCGCGGCCTGGCCGGAGTACGCCGGCGCTGCCTACAACGACGATGACGACGACTTCGAAGACGACGAAGACGAGTCAGAGGGCGTCGCGCAGAACAAGACTGCCTGAGCGTCGTCGCTGAACTGCGACGACAACAGCCGCAATGATGATGAGTGCGAGCAGCACGATTGCCGCGACGAGTCCCTTAGTTGTGTAGATCCACAACGCGAAGAGCGCAAGCATGCTGATGCCGCTGAGCAGCCATGCCCGGCGCGATGCAAACGCCACCGCGATGCCGAGCACGACTATCTCGACGGCGAGCCAGTAGTAGCCATAGAGCGTGGGGTCGGTCACGAGACGTGCAGTGCCAATCGCGACCGCGACCAGCCATGGCGCGTAGAAACGCTCGCGGGCAGCTAGCGCGACACCGCACCCGACGAGCAGAACAAAGACGCCCTGGCCGAGCCGCAGACCCCAGCCGAAGTCCTCAAGCGTTGGCCACAGCACGCTCACGAGCGTGCCGTCGATGATCGGCCAACCGAACTCAAACATATGAAACTCGCCGCTCAACACGAACGGCAGGTAGAGCACGGCAAGGGTGACTAATCCTGCGAGAGCAGCCTTGAGCAGGTTGGGGCGCGCGGCGAGCAAGATCACGGGAACACCGAGCATGCCCCAGAGCTCCCACCCGGTCGCTAGGCCGATGAGTGCACCAACTGCGATGAACTGCCGCTGCTGTGCGGCAATAGCAGCCAGCACCCAGAGCAGTGGAATGACAAGCTGCGCCGGATGCCCGGTCAGCACAGCCAGCGGAACGAACCATCCAAGATTCGCCAGGGCCGCAGTCGCGAGCGCAAGGTAGAAACGAAGCCGCCCCGTGACGCTGCCGGCTCCCACCAGCACTACCAACACGACACCGAAGGTGACGATCGCAAGCGCGATCGCGTAAAACACAAACCAGCCGACCACGCCGGTGACGCCGATGAGGTACGGAAGCCCGTAGAACAGCAGCTCGAATGGGCCGCCCTGATTCGCGGCCCGCACGTACGCACCGCTGAGGTCACCCGAGAGGATCGCCGCGCCCGACGGCCCGAAGAACGAATAGTCGACCGGCGATGGGTCGGGGGTGATCGCGAAGGAGTACGCGGCGATCAGGTAGATCGGAGCGACGAGCGCCGTCGCGAGCGCAGCCGCACGAAGGCGATCCGCGGGAAGCCAGGTCGCAAGCGACCGCAGGCGAATCCTTATGATCGGTACGCTCCGACCAGGCTCACAGCCCCACCGTTGACACCCTTGGCGCCCTGCTCGAACTCGCCCTCTGGCAGCGGCCCGGTCGACACACGTCCGGCGACCCACGACTCGATTCCGCGTGCTCGCAGCGACGCCATGACACCGGTCGCGGCGTCCTGACGAACGACGGCGATCATTCCGATGCCGAGGTTCCAGGTGCCCTCGGCGTCTTCGAGCCTCATGCCACCGAGGTCGGACAGCACACGAAAGACCGCGGGCGGCGACCAGGTGCTGCGATCCAGCTCCACCCACGAGCCCACCGGCAGCACGCGTGCGAGGTTCGCGGCGATGCCACCGCCGGTCACGTGGCTGAGGGAGTGCACGGCATCCGGCAGCTCCTCGAGCAGCGCGACGAGCGGTGAGGTGTAGAGGCGGGTCGGCACGAGCAGAGCCTCGCCGATGTTGCCGAGGTCGGCGTTCGAGTCGGTGTACTTGACGCCCGCCTCGGCGAGAATGTGCCGCACGAGGCTGAAGCCATTCGAGTGGATGCCCGACGACTCCATCGCGATCACCACGTCGCCGTGCTGCACCCGTTCCGGCCCGAGCAGGTCGGCCGCCTCGACGACACCAACCGCTGCACCCGCAACGTCGTAGTCGTCCGGACCGAGCAGACCGGGGTGCTCCGCGGTCTCGCCGCCGACGAGGGCGGTACCGGTGGCCGCGCAGGCCTCAGCGATGCCGCGCACGATGTCGGCGATGCGCGACGGCACGACGCGACCGCAGGCGATGTAGTCCGTCATGAAGATCGGGCGCGCGCCAACCACGATGATGTCGTCGACGACCATGCCGACGAGGTCTTGACCGATGGTGTCGTGCTTGTCTAGCGCCTGGGCGATCGCGACCTTGGTGCCAACGCCATCCGTTGAGGTGGCCAGCAGGGGCTTGTCGAAGTCCTTGAGAATCGAGACATCGAAGAGTCCGGCGAAGCCGCCGAAGCCACCGACGACGCTCGAGTTATGAGTGGCAGAAACCGCCGATTTCATCAGTTCGACGGCGAGATCACCCGCCGCGGTATCGACCCCAGCTTCGGCGTACTTGTTGGCCATGCCAGTGATCCCATCCGCAACGTGAAAGACTGCTCTCAGTACCATCCACTCTACGGTCTGGAGCCATTTCCGCATGTGCGGCATTGTCGGCCTTGTCTCATCGTCCCCGGCTAATCAGCAGGTGTACGACGCACTTCTTCTTCTTCAGCATCGCGGGCAGGATTCCACGGGAATCGCCACGAACGAAGGCAGCGTTTTTCACACGCACAAGGTCAAGGGCCAGGTGCGTGAGGCGTACCGCACCCGCGACATGCGCGGGCTGCTCGGCAACATGGGTCTCGGCCACGTGCGCTACGCAACGAAGGGCACCGCGACCAACGAGCAGGAGGCGCAGCCCTTCTATGTCAACGCCCCCTACGGCATCGTGCTCGTGCACAACGGCAACCTCACCAACACGCGTGAGCTGACCAAAGAGATGTTCGAGATCGACCGCCGTCATCTCAACACCGACTCCGACACCGAGATTCTCGTCAACGTGCTCGCCCACGAGCTGCAGGCGCAGGTGCGCGGCAGCGACCTCGACCCTGAGCAGGTGTTCGACGCCATCACGCGCCTGCACGAGCGGGTCGAGGGCTCCTACGCGGCGATTGCAATGATCGCGGGGCACGGCCTGCTGGCTTTTCGCGACCCGTTTGGCATCCGTCCGCTGGTTCTTGGCCGTCGCACCACCGGGCTCGTCGGCGACGAGTGGATCGTGGCGAGCGAGTCGCTCGTGCTCGAGTCGGGTGGCTACGAGATCGTGCGCGATGTCGCCCCCGGCGAGGCCGTGTTCATCACCAAGGGCGGCGAGATGTTCTCGCAGCTCTGCTCGCCGCACGCCCGCCTCGTGCCCTGCTCGTTCGAGTACGTCTACCTCGCACGCCCCGACTCGATCATGAACGGCATCTCGGTCTACGACGCACGTCTTCGGCTCGGCAACCGCCTCGCCGACACCATCGCGCAGTACACGCCGATGGGTGACATCGACGTGGTCATGCCGATCCCCGACTCGTCGCGGCCCGCGGCCATGCAGGTCGCCCAGAAACTCGGCATCGAGTACCGCGAGGGTTTCTACAAGAACCGCTACGTCGGCCGCACCTTCATCATGCCCGGCCAGGCGGAGCGCAAGAAGAGCGTGAAGCAGAAGCTCAACGCCATGGGCTCCGAGTTCAAGGGCAAGAACATCCTCATCGTCGACGACTCGATCGTGCGCGGCACCACCTCGCGCGAGATCGTGCAGATGGCCCGCGAGGCCGGAGCCAACAAGGTGACGTTCACCTCGGCGGCCCCGCCGGTGCGCTTCCCGCACGTCTACGGCATCAACATGCCGTCGCGGCACGAGCTCGTCGCGCACGGCCGCAAGATTCCCGACATCAATCGCGAGCTGGGAAGCGACTACCTGATCTACCAGGAGGTCGCCGACATGCAGGCCGCGATTCTCGAGGGATCCCCGCTCACCGAGCTCGAGATGAGCTGCTTCACGGGCGAATACGTCACCGGCACAGTGTCAGAGGAGTACCTCAGCTGGGTCGAGGCGAACCAGCTCAGCTAAGTTCAGCGGCGCCAGTGCTGCCTGCACACCACGCTGTTGCCTAAACCGCTTTGCGCTGTTGAATCGGCCTCTCGCGCGCGCCCGAACCTGCGGCGAGAGGCCGATTCAACAGCGCGAGTGGCGGCCATGCGCTGTTTTCGGCGCCGCGCGCTGTCTTAAACCAGCGCGGATGTCCGAAAACGCGTCATGAACAACCTCAGTCGTCGAGCAGTTCGCCCTCAATCGCGGGCGCCTCGACCGTCGTGACCTCGGCCGTCACGGTGCGCGCCCGGCGCCGCGAGACGCGGTCGAGCACGAGGGCGACGATCGCTCCGAGCAGCACGCCCGCGGGCAGTCCGTAGAGCAGGAAGTAGCCGTACGACGCCGCATAGCCAACGGAAGGGTCAACCGGCTGTGACATCGTCAGCACGAGGGTGACGACCGCCCCGAGGGCACCACCGAGAATCAGGAACACCGGCACCTTTGGCGCCCGACGAATGGTGACCTTCTGCTCGCTCATGCTCCTATTGTCGCAGCAGCGGCAGCGCGAAGCTGATGTCTGCCCGGGTTCCCGAGGCGTGGATGCGGGCCTCCCCGTAGGGGAGCGCGCCGGTGGCGATGCCGATCCAGGTTTCGGCATCCATCTCGATCACGTTCGGTGGGGTGCCGCGGGTGTGACGTGGTCCCTCGACGACCTGCACCGCGCCGAAGGGCGGCACGCGCACCTCGACGGTGTTGCCGGGCACCCGTTCGGCGAGCAGCTGCAGCAGATAGCGAACGGCGGTCGCGGTCTCGTCGCGGGTGCGCTCGACGGCGCGTACGGCGGGGATGCCTACGTCGTCGGTGATTCTCGGCTTGGCCACGCTCCTACGGTAGTCAAGGGCGCGACATACTGATGCAGTGAACGAGACTCCACTGCGCAACGAGGATGGTCCGCGAGACTGGGTCGTTCCTCCCGCGGAACCCCACTATGTCGTCACGAAGAGCACGGCCCTCGGCTGGAAGCTGGCGACCCTCGTGCTCGCCATCAGCACCATCGTGCTCGCGATGGTGCTGGCCGGGCAGCTCGCCGGGCAGGCGTACCTCGCTGAGCAGGGTGAACTCTCGCCCCAGCAGCCAGCTCCCGCGGCAGTCGCAGAACTCGACGGGGACGCGCTCGGCCCGATGGTCAACGCCCTCGATGCAGAGCTCAACGCCAAATACTCAGCCAGCACGGGCTGGCCGTCATCCCTCAGCGTGGATGACGCTGGCACCGTGCGCACGCCAGACGGCACCGTGATCGGCGCGATTCCAGCCGGGTACACGCTGCTCTATGACGCCCCGGAGTCCGGCGGCTACTCGCTCAACATCGCCCTACCCTCGGGTCAATCGAGCGGCGTCAGTTCGAGCGATTACGAGTCAGGGGAGGTCACGACAGTGCCTGCGGTTCAGCTAGTGGGAACCATGGCCTACCTGCTCAAGGCTCAGTACCCCGACGCTTGGCCAGCGGAGCTTGTCGTGGATGCAACAGGAAACATTTCTGGGCCAGACGGTTTTTCGTTAGGCGTCGTGCCCGCCGGCGGAACGCTGAGATACCTGCTGGCTGACGACGGTCAAAGCTTCGAGCTCGATCTGCTGCTCGCCGATGGTACGGGCGCGCGGTACTCCTCTGTGACCGATCGCGTCGAGGTCATCGATTAAGGCCCCCGCACCGTTCGGTACTCTGGCTAGGTGCGAATCCTCGTCCTCGGCTCCGGTGCGCGTGAGCACGCCATCATCACCTCCCTGCTGAGCGAGGGCGCGGATCACCAGATCACCGCTGCCCCCGGCAACGCCGGCATCAACGCGCAGGTCGAGTCCGTCGCGCTCGACCCGAGCAACGGGCAGGTCGTCACGCAGTACGCGGTCGACAACAACATCGAACTTGTCGTGATCGGGCCAGAGGCGCCGCTCGTCGCGGGCGTTGCCGACCACCTGCGTCGGGCTCACATCCCGGTGTTCGGGCCTGGCAAGGCTGCCGCGGCGCTGGAGGGCAGCAAAGCCTTCGCCAAGCGCATCATGGAGGCCGCGAACGTGCCCACCGGGCGCGCAGCCCGCGCCGAGAGCCTCGACGAGGCTGAAGCCGCCATGGCCGAATACGGCGCCCCCTACGTCGTCAAGGCTGACGGCCTGGCCGCTGGCAAGGGCGTCATCGTCACCGACGACCTCGCGGCCGCGACGGCCCACGCCGAGTACTGGCTGCAGCACGGCGGCGTTCTCGTCGAAGAGTTTCTCGACGGCCAAGAGGTCTCGCTCTTCCTGCTCAGCGACGGCGAGAACGTGCTGCCGCTCGAACCCGCGCAGGACTACAAGCGGGCGCTGGATGCCGACGAAGGCCCCAACACCGGCGGCATGGGCGCGTACTCGCCCCTGCCGTGGCTGCCGTCCGGCTTCGTCGACGAGGTCATCGCGTCGGTCGCGCTTCCAACGGTGCGTCAGCTGGCGAGTGAGGGCACTCCGTTTGTGGGCCTGCTCTATTGCGGGTTGATTGTGACGGCATCCGGCATTCGGGTCATCGAGTTCAACGCCCGCTTCGGCGACCCAGAGACACAGGTCGTGCTGCCCCGTCTGAAGACCCCGCTCAGCGCGCTGCTGCTTGCCGCGGCGACCGGCGGCCTCGGCGCCCTAGACCGACCGGAATTCACGGATGACGTGGCCGTCACCGTCGTGCTCGCCAGCGAGGGCTACCCAGAGAACCCCATCACTGGCCGCCCGATCAGCGGGCTCGAGCGGGCGCTCGAGGTGGACGGCGTCACCATCGCCCACGCCGCCACCGCCCTCTCCGACGGTCTTTTCGTGGCCACCGGCGGTCGCGTGCTCAGCGTGGTCGCGACGGGATCAAGCTTTGCCGAGGCCCGCGTGCGCGCCTACGAGGCACTGGGGCACATCGAACTCGAGGGCAGCCACTTTCGCACCGACATCGCTAAGAGGGTCGAATGATCGGCGGCTGGGAGCACTTCTACTCTGGCAAGGTACGCGACCTATACCGGTCGTCGGAGTACCCCGACCAGGTGCTCATGGTCGCCAGCGACCGGGTCAGCGCGTTCGACCACGTGCTCGAGCCGGGGATTCCAGGCAAGGGCGAGCTGCTCACCCAGCTGACGCTGTGGTGGTTCGCGCAGCTCGCGGTGCCCAACCACCTGGTCGAGCCGCAGCCTTCGGCATTGCCAAGCAACGCGACGCTGGCTCGCAGCCTCGAGATGTACCCGATCGAGTGCGTGGTGCGCGGCTACCTGTCGGGCAGCGGCTGGGTTGAGTACCAGGCAACGCAGTCCGTCTGCGGTGTCGCGCTTCCGGCCGGACTCAGTGACGGCGACCGCCTGCCAGAGCCCATCTTCACCCCCGCGTTCAAGGCGCCGATGGGCGACCACGACGAGAACATCAGCTTCGAACGCACGGTCGAGATCGTCGGGCGCACGGCGGCCACCGCTCTGCGCGATGCTTCGCTCGAGATCTTCACCACCGCGTCGCTGATCGCGGAGAACCGCGGCCTGATTCTCGCCGACACCAAGTTCGAGTTCGGCAGTGACGAGAACGGCGTGCTCACCCTCGCCGACGAGGTGCTCACCCCCGACAGCTCGCGCTACTGGGATGCCGCTCTGTACGAGACAGGTGAAAGGACCGCCAGCTTCGACAAGCAGATCGTCAGAAACTGGCTCGCCGCCAACTGGGACAAGACCGGAACGCCCCCCACACTGCCGAGCGAGATCGTCGAGCAGACCGCGGCGCGCTACCGGGAGCTAGTAGAGAAGCTCACCGCATGAGGCTCGAGCAGGTCGCTTGGGACCACCCGGCAAGCATCAGCTTGCGCGCAGCGCAGCGCGCCGAGATCGAGCAGCGCTACGGCACCCCCGACTCCGAGCCTGGGCCGGCCCCCACGGGCGACGACATCACCGCGTTCTTCGTCGCCTTCAACAACGACACACCGGTTGGATGCGGCGGCCTGCGTGAACTCGACCCCACCGAGGCAGAGGTCAAGCGCATGTTCGTCGACCCGTCCAGCAGGGGAACGGGTGTCTCGACCGCGATACTCGCCCGCCTCGAGCAGTTCGGCCGCGAGCGCGGCTACTCCCGTCTGGTGCTCGAGACCGGAGACCAGCAGCCCGACGCGATCCGCTTTTACAGCCGCGAGGGCTTCGAGCGCATTCCCAACTTCGGCTACTACGTCGACAGCGCCAACAGCCTCTGCTTTGCGAAGCAGCTCTAGCGCAGCGCTAAGGCTGCTCTGATCAGTCCGGGGTTGTCGGGCGCCGGGCTGCCGTCGGGCAGTTCGAGGGTGTCCTCAAGGCCGATGCGGATTCCGTGGCCGTGCGCGAGCGCGTACTGCAGTGCGGGCCAGCAGCTCTCCTCCTCGCCGTGAACGAGCAGCGGATACTCATCACCGACGATGTCGAGAATCTCGTCGGCGAGGGCAACGGTCGCCCTAGACGGCAGCTCGACGAGCACGCGAAGGCACTCCGACTCAATCTCTGACGAGACCCAGGTGCGGGCGGCAGAGAGGGTCCAGAGGCCGACCTCGAGGCCGATGCCGCGGTCGAGCAGAGCGGCAGAGACGTCGGCCGCGCCCTCCTCATGCCAGTTGACCGACGCGAAGTCGGGCAGCACATCCCAGCTTTCAATCAACCGAACGCGATCGCGCGGGTTCTCGACGAGCCAAGCGCCCGTGGTAACGCCGACGGGCAGGCCCGGTGCTGCATCGCGGATGGCGTTAACGGCTCGCGCGACGGCCGAGGCCCCCATCGACTCTCGGCGCGGTTCGCGCGGGTGCACGTGCACGCTGGTGGCACCGGCTGCTGCGCAGTCGCGGGCGTCCCAGCCGAGTTCTGCGGCGCTGCGCGGCAACCGCGGATGCGCGTCACGCAGTCGACTGCCGTTGATGCAGGCCTGAATCTCCACCCGCAAACTCTAGACCTCAGAGGTGTGCGCGGATCGCACCAAAACTGCTTGTCACGCACGTTTTGTGCGCCCGATTGTTACAAGCGCGTGAAACTTCATAACTGTTGGGGCACTCTTGTCAATTCCGCTGTTCGGCGTTTGAAACTTTGGGTAACGTCATCAGCACTGGTCCCGGCATCGCCGGGCATTTTCTTGGAGGACACATCTTGAGAATCACATCTCGCAAGACTGTGGTCGGCGGGCTCACCCTCGTCACCGCAAGCGCACTTCTTCTCGCCGGCTGCGCCGCAGCGCCCGAGGAAGACACCGACACCACCGACGCCGCGTCGGACTTCATTCCCTGCATGGTCTCTGACGCCGGTGGATTCGACGACAAGTCGTTCAACCAGCTCGGCAAGGAAGGCATCGACAAGGCTGCCGCCGAGCTCGGTGTTGAGCCGATTCTCGTTGAGTCCGCTGTTGAGACCGACTACACGTCGAACATCCAGAGCCTCATCGACCAGGACTGCTCGCTGATCGTGACCGTCGGCTTCGCGCTGTCGACCGCGACCGTTGAGGCCGCCCTCGCCAACCCTGAGGTTGAGTTCGCCATCATCGACGACGCCGCAGACAACGACTTCGACGGCACGACTGACGCGCCGAACATCAAGCCGATCCTCTTCGACACCTCGCAGGCCGCCTACCTCGCTGGCTACCTGTCGGCTGGCATCTCCGAGACCGGCGTCATCGGCACCTTCGGTGGCATGAACTTCCCGACCGTCTCCATCTTCATGGACGGCTTCAAGCAGGGTGCTGAGCACTACAACGAGGTCAACGGAACGACTGTTTCGGTTCTCGGCTGGGACGGCGCTGACGGCTCCTTCACCGGTGGCTTTGCTGCTGGCACCGAGGCTCAGGCCACGGCGCAGGCCCTGATCGACCAGAACGTCGACGTGCTGCTGCCCGTCGGTGGCCCGATCTACCAGAGCGCAGCCTCGGCTATTCGCGACTCGGGCAAGAGCATTGCTCTTCTCGGTGTTGACGCCGACGTGTACGACACCGACGCGACCGTCGCCGACCTGCTGCTCACCTCGGTGCGCAAGGGCATCGACGTCGCGACGTACGACGCAGTCCTGGCCGCCGGCAACGGTGACTTCGACGTGACGCCGTACATCGGAACGCTCGAGAACGGTGGAGTTGGCATTGCTGACTACCACGACTACGCAGACAAGGTTCCGGCCGAGCTCGACACCGCTGTTCAGGACCTCAAGGCCCAGATCATCAGCGGCGAGATCACGGTTTCGTCCTACCTTGCTGGCTAGTTTCTAGCCCACTAAGGGGGAGGTCGGCTTCGGCTGGCCTCCCCCTTCGGCTTGTTCCACTACACGTAGAATCGACAACCATGGAGCTCGAACTTCACGGCATCACGAAGAGATTCGGTGCCCTGGTCGCAAACGACCACATCAACCTCACGGTCAAGCCCGGTGAGATCCACGCCCTTCTCGGTGAGAACGGCGCTGGCAAGTCCACCCTCATGAACGTGCTCTACGGGCTCTACCGC
>Ga0247814_10000242_pt1 | contig 48616 bp, 41 predicted proteins | sample UWRJL179409R1_FD_179947 | JGI IMG/M metagenome (GOLD analysis project Ga0247814, IMG submission 179947) | Plant litter microbial communities from Arlington Agricultural Research Station in Wisconsin, United States - UWRJ-L179-409R-1 | ecosystem: Environmental > Terrestrial > Plant litter >... | reverse complement strand
GTAGCATCTGGACGAGCCAGTTCTTTTATATTTTCACTCAGCTGCTTTTGTTTTTCGGGATCTTTCAGCAAGGCTTCAAAAACCAAACTAAATTCGGATTCCAATTCAGATTCTTTGATTAAAAGTGCTCCTTTTTTATCGACAATTGCTTTTGCATTTTTGGTCTGATGATCTTCAGCAACATTAGGCGATGGAATAAAAATTACTGGTTTACCCACAATACACAATTCCGATACCGAAGAAGCTCCAGCACGCGAAATAACAACATCTGCAGCTGCATAAACAAAATCCATTTTTTCAATAAAAGCAACTACCTGAACATTTTCTGAATTGTATTTTTTATAATCTTCAAAATACAATTTCCCACATTGCCAGATAATCTGAACATTTTGATCCTGAATATTTTTCAGCTCTTTTTCAATTAACTGATTTACTCTTCTGGCACCTAAACTTCCACCAAGAACCAAAAGCGTTTTTTTATTGGCATCCAAATTAAAATATGAGATTGCTTCTGCTCTTTTATCATCAATAGCAATCAAATCCTGACGAACAGGATTTCCTGTCAAAATCATTTTCTCTTTTGGAAAAAATCGTTCTAAATTTTCATAAGCTACACAAATAGCATGTGCTTTTTTACTCAATAACTTATTAGTAATTCCTGGAAAAGAATTTTGTTCCTGAATTAACGTTGGAATTCCAAGCGTATTTGCCATTTGCAACAAAGGACCACTAGCAAAACCACCTGTCCCAATAACCACATCAGGTTTAAATTCTTTTATTATTTTTCGTGATTTCCTTAAACTGTCAAAAAGTTTCACTGGAAACAACATATTTTGCAATGTAATTTTTCTTTGTAATCCAGCAATCCACAAACCTTTAATAGCATATCCTTCTTGCGGTACTTTTTGCATTTCCATCTTATCTTCAGCTCCTACAAACAGAAACTCCGCATCTGGAAATTGCGATTTTAATTCATTGGCAATTGCAATTGCAGGATAGATATGTCCTCCTGTTCCTCCGCCACTTAATATGAATTTATACTGTTTCATTGCTATCAATCTATTTGTTTAAAACGGCATTCATCGGATTAGCCATTTTATCTTCTATCGAATAAGACTCGTTTTTTTGTTGTTCTTCAGATGCCAATTCAGCATCAATCAATCGTTGAAGCGCTTCTTCTCTTTTAGCCGCTTCTTTTTGTTCTTGTTCTATTTCTTCTTCTTTTTTGGTTACACCAATGATGATTCCTAATGCAATACAAGTCATCCAGATTGATGTTCCTCCACTACTAATTAATGGTAAAGTTTGTCCCGTAACAGGTAATAATTCTACAGCAACCGCCATATTAATCATAGCCTGAAAAATCATTGGAAAACCGAGTCCTATGACGACTAATTTTCCAAAAAGTGTATTGGCCTTATGCGAAGCAATTACGAATCTAAAAAGCAACAACAAATACAAAAACAACACTCCTAAACCGCCAATTAATCCATATTCTTCAACGATAATGGCATAAATAAAATCAGAAGAAGATTGTGGTAAAAAGTTTTTCTGAACACTTTTCCCTGGTCCTAATCCATATATTTTACCTGATGCAATGGCAATTTTAGCTTTCTCTATTTGATAATCATCTTCGTCTGGTTTATCTGTACTGAAATTTTCAATTCGGCTTTCCCAGGTTCTAACCCTGCTAAAAAATTTAGCATCTGGAAACGCTTTGGAAATCAAAACAAAGAAGGTTAAAAATACAATTCCTGAACCCACAATAAATCCGATGTACTTCATTGGGTATTTACCAATGAAGACTAACATTAAAATCATAGAAAAAATTAATGCAGTAGTAGAGAAATTCGAAGGAAGAATAAATATCAAAGTGATAAAAACCGGCAACCAAAGCTCTTTTAACGATTCTAAGAAATCAATAGGTGCTGTTCTTGTTTTTGATAAATAACGCGCCACAAATACAAACAAAACCAAAGCCGCAAAAGCTGATGGCTGAAATGAAATCCCCACAAACGGAATTTGAAGCCATCTGCTAGCATTAGCTCCGCCAATTACCGTTCCTTTTATCATTGTAATGGCCAAAACTACCCAAACTACAGGCAACAACCACTTAGATATAGAACGAAAATAATGGTAAGGTATTTTATGAACGTAGTAAATAATAGCAAAACCACAGCCAATATGTGCCAAATGTTTCAACAAATACCCTAAAGTATTTCCTGTTCCATGACCCAAATAAGCCAAATTACTACTGGCACTAAAAACAGGCATAAAGGAAAACAAGGCCAATAAGGCCACGAATGACCAAATACCTTTATCTCCTTTTAATCTGCTAATTAGTTGTTTCATTTTTTTAAGTTATGGGTTCTGAGTTATAAGTTATGAGTCTTGGGTTGTGAATTGTGAAACATATACACACTTCCAGCTTCCTGCTCCTAACTTCAAACTTTCTTTTTTACAAATTATGCACTGCATCTTTAAACTGGCGACCTCTGTCTTCATAGTTTTCAAACAAATCAAAACTAGCGCAAGCTGGTGACAATAGAACAGTATCTCCTTTTTCAGTTAAACGTTGTGCCATAATAACTGCTTCACGCATACTTTGAACCTCTATCATCATATCAACCACATTTCCAAAAGCATCAATAATCTTTTTATTATCAACTCCAAGGCAAATAACAGCTTTTACTTTCTCACGAACTAAAGCCATCAATTCATTATAATCATTTCCTTTATCAACACCACCTACAATCCAAACTGTTGGCGTATTCATACTGTCTAAAGCAAAAAAAGTAGCATTTACATTCGTTGCTTTCGAATCATTGATGTATTGTACATTTTGGATTTTCAATACTTTTTCAAGACGGTGTTCAACACCTTGAAAATTAGATAGACTTTCGCGAATTGTTGCTTTTCTAATTTGCATCAATTTAGCTACAGAAGTTGCTGCCATGGCATTTTTTAAATTATGTTTTCCTTCCAAGGCAATTGATTCTGTTTCCATTTTAAATTCCTCTTGATTGATTATTGCTTCCATTGTGTTGTTTTTTATAAAGGCTCCTTCTTCAAATGTTTTTGTCAATGAAAAAGGAATTAATTTTGCTCTTGTTTTGTTCTTTTGTAACCATTCTGAAATAGCTTCATCATCTGCATCATAAATGAGATAATCCTCTTCAGTTTGATTCATTGTTATTCTAAATTTCGAATCAATGTAATTCTCATATTTATAATCGTATCGATCTAAATGATCTGGACTAATATTCGTTATAATGGCTATGTGCGGCTTATAATTTATGATTCCGTCCAGTTGAAAACTACTCAACTCTAACACATAACTATCGTACTTATCTTCGGCAACCTGCTCCGCAAAACTTTTCCCGATATTTCCTGCCAATCCTACATTCAATCCCGCTGATTTTAGCAAATGATAGGTTAACATCGTTGTAGTTGTCTTTCCGTTACTTCCTGTTATTCCTATCGTAATCGCTTTAGTAAAAGGAGCTGCAAATTCTATTTCAGAAATTACTGGAATCCCTTTTTCGACTAGTTTTTTTACTATCGGCGCTTTCTCTGGAATTCCCGGGCTTTTCATCACCACATCAGCATTTAAGATTAAAGATTCTGTGTGTTTTTCATCCTCCCAATCGATACCGTTTTTTATAAGAACTTCTTTGTAACTTTCTTTTATTTTTCCAAAATCAGACACAAAAACATCATATCCTTTTTCTTTCCCTAAAATGGCTGTACCTACTCCGCTTTCGCCACCACCTAAAACTACTAATCTCATTCTATCTTAATTTTAAGGTAACAATAGAAAGTATCGCTAACATGATGGCCACAATCCAAAATCGGGTAACAATCTTACTTTCGTGGTAGCCTTTCTTTTGATAATGATGATGCAACGGCGACATCAGGAAAATTCTTCGGCCTTCGCCAAAACGTTTCTTGGTATATTTAAAATAAGCCACTTGCAAAACCACTGAGAAATTTTCGACCAAAAAAATTCCGCATAATAAGGGAATCAATAATTCTTTTCGAACGGCAATTGCTAAAACTGCTATAATTCCTCCAATAGTTAAACTTCCTGTATCTCCCATAAATACCGATGCTGGATAAGAGTTATACCATAGAAACCCGATGAGAGATCCAACAAAAGCAGCAATAAAAACCGTCATTTCCCCTGAATTAGGGATATACATGATGTTGAGATAATTAGAAAAAATAATATTTCCTGAAACGAAAGTAAAAATGGCTAATGCCAGTACCGAAATCGCAGAAGTTCCTGCTGCGAGTCCATCAATTCCATCGGTTAAATTGGCTCCGTTTGAAACCGCTGTGATAATGAAAATTACAACTGGAATGAAGATAATCCAAGCCCATTTTTCATATCCTTCTCCTGTCCAGGCTAACAATTCAGCATAATCAAATTCATTATTTTTAAAAAAAGGAATTGTAGTTGCTGTTGATTTTTCTTCAATAGGAGCAGGTCTTATCACTGTTTCTGTAGTCAGTTTAAAAACATCTATTTTTCCAGTATCAGTACGAACCGTTACCTGCGGATTGAAATACAACACGCTTCCCACAATTAATCCTAACCCTACCTGACCAAAAACTTTAAAAATCCCTTTTAAACCTTCTTTATCTTTTTTGAAAATTTTGATATAATCATCAACAAAACCAATAGTTCCCATCCATAAGGTAGTTACAATAAGTAAAACGATATAGATATTATGCAATTTGGCAAACAAAAAAACAGGAATCAAAGTAGCAAAAATGATAATCAAACCACCCATAGTAGGCGTACCTGCTTTTTCATTTTGACCAGCCAATCCTAGTTCTCGAACCGTTTCTCCAACTTGCTGCCTTTGTAAAAAACTAATGACTCTTTTTCCGTAAATTGTAGACAACAACAACGAAAGAATAAAGGCCAATGCCGATCTAAAAGTGATGTATTGAAAAACTCCTGTTCCAGAAAGATTCAATACTTTGTTGAAATAATCAAATAAATAATACAGCATATTTTTACTATTTATGAAGTTGGTCTAAAATTTCTTTTACAATTTTCATATCATCAAAATCAGTACGAATACCTTTGATTTCCTGATAGGTTTCATGTCCTTTTCCTGCAATTAAAATAATATCATTTGGCTGAGCCAATTGACAAGCAATTTTTATAGCTTGTTTTCTATCTGTAACTGCAAAAACCTTTTTATGATTTTGTGGCGGCACTCCTGCTTCCATTTCGCTAATAATAACATCCGGATCTTCATCTCTGGGATTGTCTGATGTTAAAATGGTTTTATTACTCAAATCAGATGCAATTCCAGCCATAATTGGTCGTTTTGCCTTGTCTCTATTTCCACCGCAACCTACAATTGTAATTAATTGTTCGTTTTTAGTTCGAACTTCATTGATGGTTTTTAATACGTTTTCTAAGGCGTCCGGAGTATGTGCATAATCAACTATTGCAGTAACATTCGAATCAGAAACAATGTATTGGAATCGTCCAGAAACACTTTCTAATTCTGATAATAAACGAAGCGTTTCTAAAGAATCCATACCTAATTCGATAGCCGTTCCGTAAATAGCTAATAAATTATAAGCATTAAAAACACCTATAAGTTTTACCCAAACTTCATTGCCTTCAATTTTCAGCAATAAACCTGACAATAAATTTTCTAAAATTTGTGCTTTGTAATCGGCATAGGATTTCAGTGCGTAGGTTCTTTTTTGAGCTACTGTATTTTGCAACATTACCGCACCATTCTTGTCGTCAATATTAGAAATAGCAAAGGCAGTTTTTGGTAAATTGTCAAAAAATGATTTTTTAACATCTCTATATTCTGCAAAAGTGGGATGGTAATCTAAATGATCGTGCGATAAATTAGTAAAAACACCACCTCTAAAATGCAAGGCTTCGGTACGTTTTTGATGAATTCCATGCGAACTCACTTCCATAAAACAATATTCAACACCTGTATTGATCATTTCGTTCAGGAAATGATTGATTGTAATCGAATCTGGAGTAGTATGCGTTGCTTTGTATTCTACATCATCAACCAATATTTTTACAGTAGAAAGCAAACCTACTTTGAATCCTGCTTTTTTAAATAATTGGTATAATAAAGAAGCAATTGTAGTTTTTCCGTTAGTTCCTGTAATTCCAACTAATTTTAATTTTTCAGAAGGATTTCCGAAATAATTAGCCGCCATAAAAGCAAGCGCTTTGTTAGTATCATTTACTTGTACATAAGTAACTTCATTAACAAACTGTTCAGGAAAAGTATCGCAAATTATGGCTTTAGCGCCTAAATCGATGGCTTTTTGAATATAATCATGTCCGTCTGAAATCGAACCACGAATGGCAACAAACACATCATTAGCTTCGATTTTTCTAGAATCGAAATCCAATTTACCAATAGCAATATCAGTCGAACCATGAACGGCTTCGATTGCTACTCTATATAATATGTCTTTTAATTTAATCACAATAAAATTCTAATGTTATAGTTGTGTTTTTTATAATATTTTGTCCCGCTTGCAGCGATTGATTTTTTACTTTTCCAATGCCTTTTATTCTAACATTCATTCCTAAATTTTCTAACAAAGCAATGGCATCCATTCCCGGCATTCCCTTAACATCAGGAATCAATTGTTGCGATTTTTGAAGTTTTGTAAAATATTCGTTATAATCTTTCTCTTGCTTCGGAATCTTCTTATCTAGTTTTTTGATTTCGTTTGTCGAAGGAACTTCTGTAAAAATCTTTTGTGCAATTCGTTTAAAAACTGGCCCCGCAACACCGGCTCCGTAAAAATCCCCTTTTGCTGTACTTGGTTTATGAACCACTACAATACAAGAATATTTAGGATGATCTGCTGGAAAATAACCAACAAAAGAAGAAGCATAGTGCATTGGAGTACCATCTCTTTTTCCATAGTTTACCTGAGCCGTTCCTGTCTTCCCAGCCATCGAAAAATCTTTCGAATACAATTTAGAAGCTGTTCCTTTTTGAACTACATTTTTCAAAACCGCTTTTAATTTTAAAAGTGTTGCCTGCGAACAAACTTTTGGATTAATCACTTCTGGTTCCATTTTTTTAATGGTTTTATTCCACTCTTTAATCTCCGAAACAAATTGTGGTTTTACCATCACTCCATTATTGGCAACAGCATTATAAAAGGCTAAGGTTTGCATTGGAGTAACCGAAACTCCATATCCAAAAGCCATCCATGGCAATGAAATATTAGACCAGTTTTTATCTGTAGGCTGCGGAATAAATGGACGGCCTTCTCCTTTAAAATCCATATTCAACCTTTTGTTAAAACCGTAAGAATTAACACGATTCACAAACTTGGACGGATTGTTTTTATAATTTTCATACACCGCTTGAACTAAAACCGTGTTTGACGATAATTCGAAACCTCGGGCTAAAGAAATTTTTCCGTAACCACCCTGATGCGAATCTCTAACTGACTTACCCGAATATTTTATTATTCCACCATGTGTATCATAAACGGTACTCGTGTCAGCTACTTTGTCTTCTAAAATGGTCATTAAATCAACCAATTTAAAAGTAGAACCTGGCTCGTGCGATTCGGCTACTGCGTAATTAGTTGTTTCATAATAGGTTCCATCGCTAGCTCTTCCTAAATTAGAAATTGCTTTTACCTGACCTGTATGTGTTTCCATTACCACCACACAACCATGATCCGCTTCGTAATCTTGTAATTGTTTCAATAAAGCATGATGCGCAATATCCTGGATATAAACATCAATTGTCGAAATAACATCGTATCCATCCTGAGGATCCACTTCGTTTATATCACGAATGGGTTTCCACTGCCCTTTAGCAATTTTTTGTTTTAAGATTCTACCGTCTTTACCATTCAAATAATCCTTGTAAGCCCATTCGATTCCTTTTCCATCCGAATGCCCTTGTTGGTATTTACGTTCGTAACCAATAGTTCTCTCAGCAATTTTTCCAATAGGATGCTCACGAACGGTTTTTTGATCTACTATAATTCCACCTTTGTAAGGTCCTAATTCAAATAAAGGAAAACTCTTTATTTTCATATAATCGGTGTAGCTCAAATCTCTGGCAACTAAATAATAACGATTGTTATTTGCTCTGGCTTTTCTCAATTCGTTTTGATAATGCCATGCTGATTTCCCTAAAACTGTCGCTAATGAATCGGCCAAAGCATTCACATTATGTTCGAAAGCTTCTTTTTTTGGAGCCAAAGCATCAAAACGAATGATGTATTTTGGGATTGATGTAGCCAATAAACTTCCGTCAGAAGAATAAATATTTCCTTTATTAGCAGGAATAACAAAATTCCTAACGGTTCTTTCCTTAGCTAATTCTCTGTAATAATCCCCTTCAACCCACTGAATATTGGTCAACTTAACAGCAATTGCAATTGCCATTAAAAAAATAGCAAATGCAACTAGATAAATTCGGTACGATATGTATTTATCATCTACTGCCATAATTTCTTTAGGAAACTTTTATCTTCTTCATTTTTCACTTTTATCTTCACTGGGGGCACTGTTGATGGAAAAATTTCTTTTTCTAACATTTTCTCAGAAACCGTAGATTCCATTCGCAGTTTCATCAACTCCGAACGTCTGTCTACAAACTCCGAACGCATTTCTTTTACTTCAGATGTTAATTCGGCTATTTTAAATACTTTTTGTTCGTAACGTTGTGTATTTGCAATCATTACAATAGCCAGAACTATTAAAAAAACAATAAAACGCCAATTCTTTATCGCATCATCATCGATTAAAAATCTTGCTTTTAATAGATTATAAATACTCGTTTTCATGTTTTATCTAATCTAAATTTTTTCGGCAATTCTTAACTTGGCACTTCTTGCTCTATTATTAATCTTAATCTCTTCGTTATCCGGAACAATTAATTTTCCAATTGTTTTGAATGGAACTGAAAAATTCCCAAAAAAATCACGTTCTGGTTCTCCTTCAAACATGCCGTTTTTCATAAATCTTTTTACCAGACGATCTTCCAGAGAATGATAAGAAATCACACTTAATCTTCCTTGTGGATTCAAAATCTCTAATGATTGTTCTAGAAATTCTTTTAAAACATCCATTTCCTGATTCACCTCAATACGAATGGCCTGATAGATTTGGGCTAATATTTTATTTCGAACGCGTTCTGGTAGATATTTCGCCAGCACTTCTTTTAATTCATCCGTAGTTTTAATTGGTCGATGCTCTCTGGCTTCTATAATTGTTCTTGACAAGGCAGGCGCATTTTTCAACTCACCATAATCATAAAAAACCCTTCTCAAATTAGCATCGTCATATTCATTGACTACCTTATAAGCATTCAGATCATTTTTCTGACTCATTCTCATATCTAATTCGGCATCAAATCGAGTAGAAAACCCTCTTTCCGGCACATCAAATTGATGAGAAGAAACACCTAAATCACCTAAAATCCCGTCAACACTTCTTGCTCCATGAAAGCGCAAAAATCTTTTTATATGTCTAAAATTGTCATTAATCAATACAAATCGCTCATCAGGAAGTGCATTAGCTAATGCGTCTTCATCCTGATCAAAAGCGAATAATTTACCATTAGGGCCTAACCTTCTCAAAATCTCTTTCGAATGACCACCACCACCAAAAGTCACATCTACATACACTCCATCAGGCTTAATATTTAAACCATCTACCGTTTCTTTAAGCAAAACTGGATTATGATATTCCATTGTTGTCGTCATTTATATTACCCATTACCTCTTCAGCCAAATCTGCAAAATCAACTCCATCATCTATTGACTGCTCATACAAATCTTTATCCCAGATTTCCACAATATTCACCGCAGATGAAAAAACAACATCCTTAGCAATACTGGCAAAATTCACCAAATCCTTAGGCACTAATAAACGACCCAAGGCATCAATTTCAACTACCTTAACACCAGCTGTAAACTTGCGAATAAAGTCATTGTTCTTTTTTACAAATCGATTGAGTTTGTTGATTTTTTGCATCATCAAATTCCACTCTTCCATTGGATACAACTCTAAACAAGGCTGAAACAAAGAACGCTTCAAAACAAATCCGTCTTGAAGAGAGGCAGCCAATTGCTTCTTTAAAGGAGCGGGCAACAAAACCCTTCCTTTAGCATCGACTTTACACTCATATGTCCCAACAATTGTATTCAAAAGAATCGCTTTAAATGATATAGAGCAAAAATATAAAAAATTTTACCACCTTTTACCACTTTCTACCACTTTGTTGATAAGTTTACCCACTTCCTCTCTAAAACCCTTAATTTTTAGACTATCAGAACATTAGCTGAATTCTCATTTCTTTAACAGGATCGAAATCAATTCTAAAAAACAAAGGCTAAGACATTCGTTTTTTAGTTACAAAATCTGGCTTAATTCAATAAAAATACTATTGTTATTAAACAACAAATTCTAACAAACTGTTATAAATCCAAGTAAATTCTAGAATTTTATCCTCAAAAAAAGTTTTCAAAAATTCATTTTAACTGAATATATACTATATTTGTCGAAATTGAAATTCGCATTCAAACGCATGGAAAAAAACTATAAAAAAGAAGGCAAATACAGCTACTACGAAGCAGGCGAAGGAACTCCTATTGTCATTTTACATGGGCTTATGGGAGGTTTAAGCAACTTTGATGGCGTAGCCCGTTACTTCTCTGACAAAGGATATAAAATCATCATTCCAGATTTACCTATATACACCCAAAGCTTACTAAAAACGAACGTAAAAGCTTTTGCTAAATACGTGAAAGACTTTATTACTTTTAAAGGTTTTGACAGAGTAATTCTGCTCGGAAATTCATTAGGCGGACACATTGCTTTGTATCATACTAAAATGTATCCTGAAAAAGTAGCTGGACTTGTAATAACAGGAAGTTCAGGACTTTACGAAAGCGCTATGGGCGACAGCTACCCTAAAAGAGGAGATTATGAATACATCAAGAAAAAAGCAGAAGATGTATTTTACGACCCAAAAATTGCAACTCCTGAATTAATTGACGAAGTATATGCAACGGTAAATGATCGTATTAAATTAATCAAAACCTTAACCATTGCTAAAAGTGCCATTCGTCACAATATGGCAAAAGATTTACCAAAAATGCATGTTCAAACTTGTATTATTTGGGGAAAAAATGACAAAGTTACACCTCCAGATGTAGCAACAGAATTCAATAAATTACTTCCTAATTCTACTTTATACTGGATTGACCAATGTGGTCATGCCGCTATGATGGAACACCCTGATGAATTCAATAATGTGCTGGAAGATTGGCTAACAAAAACTAATTTAAAAGCTCCTTCGGTATAAAACAGCTTTTTTTATATAAAAAAACATGAAAATAAACACCGCCGAATTCGTAATTAGCAACTCAGATGTAAGCAAATGTCCAAAAGACTTTTTGCCCGAATATGCTTTTATAGGCAGGTCGAATGTAGGAAAGTCATCATTAATCAATATGCTGACCAACCAAAAAAAATTGGCAAAAACATCAGGAAGACCAGGAAAAACACAATTGATTAATCATTTCTTAATTAATAACAACTGGTTTCTTGTGGATTTACCTGGGTATGGATATGCAAAGGTTTCAAAAAAAACCAAGTCTGTTTTTCAACAATTCATTACTGATTATTTTGAAAAAAGAGAACAATTAGCCTGTGCTTTTGTATTAATTGACATTCGTCATGACGCACAAGCCATCGATATTGAATTTATGAGTTATATGGGCGAAAGCGAAATTCCTTTTTGCATTATTTTTACTAAGGCTGATAAAATCAGTAAAGTAAAAATTGATTCGCATGTTGCCGCTTACAAAAAACAAATGTTTGCTAATCATTGGGCCGAAATGCCTCCTTATTTTGTAACCTCTTCAACTGAAGGAACAGGAAAAGAGGATTTACTAAATTATATTGATGAAGTAAATCAGGAAATTTTTAAAAACAACAGTGGCGGATTTTAAATTCCAAATCTTAACAATAGCATACAAAAAATCCCAAACTCCAAAATATTAAAAATTGGAGTTTGGGATTTTGTATTTTGAAATTTCTTTCTTTTTATTTTGTCAACTCTAATTTTTCTGCAAAATATTCGCAAAAATCTTTCATTGTTGCTGCCATTTTCTCATCACCTGTAGCACGATGAAAAGTATCTGACATGGCTACCAAAGTCTGGTGAAAGAAAATTTTCATTTCATCAACCGGCATATCCTTTGTCCACAAATCAATACGCATGCTTTCTTTAGCCTTACTATCCCAAACAGATAACATGATTGCTTTTGATTCTTCTAATTCTATTCCGCCATCTTTTGCAGTCCAATACAATTTTTCCGGAATGCGGTTTTCATCTAATTCTACTAGAAAATTAATTTCTGATTTATTTTTATCTGACATTACTTCTTAGGTTTATATTTTGATTTTTCAAAGATTTCTTTTGCACTAGTATGCAATAATTGCGGCAAAGATACTTCATTATTTTTCATATACGAACGAACAATTTGCCATCCTATCCACGCTCCCACTCTCCCAGGTGACTCATTATCTATTTCTAAATAAAATTTAGAAAATGGCGCCGGACTAATAAAACGAGGAATTAATTTAGGATCATCATTATACAACAACTGGTCTTCAATAAAATAACGCCACATATACCCTTCATTTTCCTGACACCAAATTAACTGTTCGGGCGTATATCCTATTTTATCCGCATCATTATAATCAGGCAAAAGCACATCTTTGAGATACAATTCTTTTCCAGAATAAATCATCGCAGCTAAGAAACTTTTTTCGGCTGAAGGTGGAATTTGACTTTTAGCAAAGCTAGCAACCACATCTGGCAATAGCTGTTGCGGTTCAAAATTTTGTTTAATGTAATTAGGGAACTGGTAAAACTTATGTTCTTTACCCAAATACATTTCGAGCGAAATAATCAGCAAACTATCAGCATAGATTACCTTATTATTATAATCCATTTCAGAAATAACCGTGTAAACCTTTGGCGTTTTTGCTTTTGGGAAATAATTTTTTATTTGCTTAAAAGTGCTTTCCAACTGGGTTTTATAAGAATCAAAATTAAAAAACTTCTTTTGTACTTCGGTATACAATTCTCTCCAAAGCGGGTTTTGCATTTTCTCTAACCAAACGGCATCATCATTTCCTGCTGGAAAGAAAAAAGGAAACTCTTTTTTAACTTTTTCCAGGTCTTGTGGCTCTGTTTCGAAGAATATTTTATCAAATCGAACTACCTCTAAATCTACAGGAATTCCATTTTCAGATTTTTCTGTTTTATTTTTAGTATTGCAAGACAAAAAAAAGAACGATAGAACTAAGAAAATTACACAAGTTTTCATTTTATTTTAATTAAATTTGCACCATTAAATCAGGATAACCAGTATGTTACCAAAATTTTGTGCAAAGATACGTTCCTGATAGCTAAAATATAAACTATTATGTCTAAAAAAAGTACGATAAACGTTAATCAGGTAAACACTCACATTGTCAATTGGTTAAAGTCTTATGCCGAAAATACTAAAGTTAATGGTTTTGTAGTAGGAATTTCTGGTGGAGTAGATTCGGCAGTAACCTCAACTTTATGTGCTCAAACTGGATTACAGGTTTTATGCGTTGAAATGCCAATACATCAGCACCAAAGCCATGTTAGCCGAGCTAAAGAACATATTGAACAACTTAAAAAACGTTTTCCTAATGTTAGTAGCGTACATACTGATCTAACAGCGGTATTTGAAAGTTTTAAAAATCAAGTACCAACAGACTTCGACGAAAACAAGCTAAACCTAACACTTGCCAATACTCGCGCAAGATTAAGGATGACTACTTTATACTATTATGCAGGAGTTCACGGACTTTTAGTTGCAGGTACAGGCAATAAAGTAGAAGATTTTGGCGTTGGTTTCTATACTAAATATGGCGATGGCGGAGTTGATTTAAGTCCAATTGCGGATTTAATGAAATCAGATGTTTTTGCATTAGCCACTTATTTAGAAGTTCCAAATTCTATCTTAGTTGCCCAACCTTCTGATGGTTTATTTGGAGACGAAAAAACAGACGAACAACAATTAGGTGCATCTTACGACGAATTAGAATGGGCGATGCTTGAAGACGAAAACAACAATGATTCAACAAACTACACTGAAAGAGAGAAAAAAGTGTTTGAAATTTACAAAAGACTCAACACAATTAATCAACACAAGATGAATCCAATACCAGTTTGTGTAATTAATCGGAATTAATACGATTTTATCCATTAAAAATAGTACGAATCCTTTTTTTTACCTAATTTTATATATACAATTCACACAAATACAACCCTAAAAAAAAAAATCATGATTAAAGTTTGTCTAGCCGATAATTTTCCGGTAGTGCATTTTGGAGTAAAATCGTACTTCAAAGACCATGCAGACATATCAATTACTGCCAATGTTGGTAGTTTTTTGATGATTCGAGATATTCTATTAACTAAGGAAATAGACGTTTTAGTCTTAGACTTAGAATTAGAAGGACTTTCGAGTATTTTTGAAGTAAAATCGCTTTTAAAGAATTTCCCTAAAACTAAAATAATTATTTTTAGTGGACTTTCAGAACAAATTTATGCTCCAAATGCCATTAAAGCTGGAGTTTCTGGATATGTTCACAAAAAAGAAAAATTAGAGACACTAGGACAATCTATAATCAAAGTTCATCAAGGTAAAATTATCATGAACGAAACAGTTAAGAAAAACCTGGCTTTAATTGCAAAACAAAGTAAAAGCGAACGCCTGTACCGTAAACTTTCTAATCGTGAAGTAGAAGTTTTACGTTACTTAAGTGGAGGAAAGAAAAACCACGAGATTGCTGAAATCTTAGGTTTGAACGAAAAAACCATTAGTACTTATAAATTGCGTTTGTTAACAAAACTAAATGTTACCAACTTAGTTGATTTAGTAAACAAAGCTAAAAGTTTAGAGATCGTTTAATTAAAAACGAGACATGACTCTACCGAGTTTTTTTGAAAAAGCACGAGTAAGTTCATTATAATCTCTAATCATCATTAAAGACTCCATATTATCCTGATCAGGAGATATGGAGTTTTTTAATTCGTCAATAATCCTACCTACTAAATACCATCTTAAGGTTAAAATAGTTTCAGATACATTTTGACTTATAGTATCTTGTTTGGTTTTTGGAAAAATATTTTGTCCTTCCCAATCGTGCATAACTAATCGTTCGTCTTCCATCAAAATATCAGTCACTTCCTGAGCATATTCTGTTGGCAAATGCATCAAATATTGCTCTAGACTAAAGCTGTCATTTTGAAGATAATGATTAATCAAATCCGTAAATATTCCGCGAAATAAAGGATTTGCTAATTCAACCTCATCCTCTTGCAAACTCAAATAAACACGTTGAAAAACTTTATAGGATTTCATTTCGCTGACATTTTCAATCTCGCCATCCTCATTGGTTCGCATCATAACATCTTCAAACTCCTCTGTTTTATTACCATACAAGAGCAAAATTTCAATTATTTTACGCTCTAAACGGTATAAAACATCTACTTTTTCTGTAGGCTCGCTTGGATATCCCGGCTCTCCCGGATAATCTTCTGGTGGTCCAAATCTAGGATCTTCTGGATCTCCTCCTGAATAACCAGTATTTTTTGGGTTTTGGTTTCTATAAACTTCAAAAGGTTTTTGTTCCTGCTTTTGCTTTTTAGCAACTTCAGCAACATCTTTTTGAATCAGCTGCGCTAAAGTACTAATAAGCACTTGCTCCGAAATATCCATAATTCGGGAACATTCCTGAATATAAACTTCGCGCTGGATACGATCTGGAATTTTAGAAATACTTTGTACCATATCCCGAATCAAATCGGCTTTCTTGATAGGATCATTCTTAGCTTCATCCATTAATAACGAAGCTTTGAACTGAATAAAATCCTTGGCATTGTTTTCTAAATAAGCTACCAAATCATCATGCGAGGTTTTTTTAGCAAAACTATCAGGATCCTCGCCATCAGGAAAAGTACAAACTTTAACATTCATTCCTTCTTCTAAAATCAAATCGATTCCTCTAACAGAAGCCCGAAGTCCGGCAGCATCACCATCAAAAAGAACGGTAATATTTCTGGTCAATCGGTTTATTAATCGAATTTGGTCCGGAGTTAATGCCGTTCCAGAAGAAGCCACAACATTCTCAATTCCTGCCTGATTAAACTGAATTACATCAGTATAACCTTCAACCAAAAAACAATTGTTTAATTTAGCGATAGATTGTTTGGCTTGAAAAATACCATATAAAACTTTACTCTTATGATAGATTTCACTTTCAGGTGAATTCAGGTATTTAGCCGCTTTTTTATCATTGGTTAAAATTCGGCCTCCAAAACCTAAAATTCGTCCAGACATACTCTGAATAGGAAACATAACACGTCCTTTAAATCGATCAAAAGGACGATCTTCTCTGGCAATAGTCAAACCTGTACCTTCCAGAAATTCCAGTTTATAGCCTTTCCCCAAAGCTTCTTTAGTCAAAGCATCCCAGGTTTCTGGCGAATAACCTAAACTAAACTTTTTGATTGTTTCGGTAGTAAATCCTCTTTCCTTAAAGTACGAAAGCCCAATTGCTTGTCCTTCTTCGGTATTTAAAAGTGTTTTATGAAAATAATCTTTTGCAAATTCAGAAACCAAATACATACTTTCACGAGTATCAGTATTGGCTTTTTCAGCATCAGTAAGCTCGATTTCCTCAATTTCTATATTATACTTTTTAGCTAAATATCGAATGGCTTCCGGATACGTAAAATGCGAGTGTTCCATTAGAAAAGCCACAGAATTTCCGCCTTTTCCCGAACTAAAATCTTTCCAGATTCCCTTGGCTGGCGATACCATAAACGATGGAGAACGCTCATCAGAAAACGGACTTAATCCTTTAAAATTACTTCCTGCTCGTTTTAATTGTACAAAATCGCCAATAACCTCCTCAACTCGAGCAGTTTCGAAAACAGTATCTATGGTGGCTTTTGAAATCAATTTTTAAGGTATAAAGTTGGAAAGCATCAAAGATACAAAGTAACAATATCAATGACAATGACAATATCAAAAATCAATACAGCTTTTGAATTTCTTTATTGTAATTGCCATTGATGTTACAAATTAATTAAAATCAAATCGCAATCCTAAAGAAACATTGTTTTGCTTGACTGCATTATCTTTAAACAACGGATTCAAATCGTATTTTAAATACAAGCTAGTTGCCTTGTAACCTACATAAGTACTCAAACCATAGATAAAATCATTCGTATTAAAATCCCCTTTAGTCACTTCTCTTGAAGCATATTCACCAATATCATATTTAAGAATTTGTTTAGATTTTAGATTAACTCCAAAATAACCACCTAAACCTAATCTAAAACTGTCATGAGATTTAAAATAAGTCTTATCATTTATAACGGTCGGTTTTGTAAAATCAAATTCCAAATGCAAAGGCACTACCAAATTAACATTTCGAAAACGAGAATCTTTTAAATCAACTGGATTAATTACAAGATCAGTCTGATTGCCATTCACTTGAAAATTACGATTATCTGTTGATCGCAAATTATTATACATCAATGACAAACCGTATTTAGCATGCAATAAATTATCATTTTTTAATATTCTGGTATTATAAGTCAATCCCCATTCGTAAAAACGAGAACCCAAATACTTAAAATCAGAATTAGCTACAGCCTCATCAGTAATTAAATTATTGGCTCCTACAGCAAAAACAATCTGACTTGTTGTTCGTTTTATGTGACGATTCAACTTGTCATCATGACCATTATAAACCTTCATTGAAGCAAGATTAATCTCTCTACCGTTATCAAAAGAACCATTATTACTTCCTAAGATTAACGTACCACCTTTCTTTTTCGGATTAGCTTCTTCACCTATCTTTCCGTCAACTTTATCCTGAACCAATTGATTTAGTTTTTCTTGCTCAACAGCAACTCTTTTTTCAATATTAGCAGCGTGTTCTTGTGCTTTTTTCAATTTAAGTTCTGCTGCTTTTTCTTTAGAAATTATTCCTTCTTCAATTTCTTTATCTATTGAACTTACCTCTTCTTTTAGAGTATTTTTCTCCTCATCTGTTATTCTTTTAATTTCATTACCAATTGCTTTGGCTTTGGCTTCAAATGACAATACTTTATTTTCTCTTCCTTTATTTATACCTGTTTCAGGAACAGTATCATCAACAATTTCGAACTTTACATCCTTAAACCAAACTTGACCAGTTCCAGCTAATAAAACGCCATAAGAAATAGATGTTGCTTCAGCAGGAACAAATAAAACAATTTCATATTTTTCCCAATCAGATGTTCCTTTGATAGGTCTTTTCTCCATATTATCAAAAGCAAGAACATTACTATCATAATAATCAACACGCATCCAAAGTCCAGCCCAGGATTTTACATCTTCATTTTTTACATAAGCCGTCATTTTAACTGTTTTTCCTAGATACAAATCCGGTTTAGTCGTTTTCATAAGTGTTCCAAAACCATCAATTTTACTTTTAACAGATTTAATAGTTAAGATGTTTTCATTAGTGAATTCAACGTTTTTTTCAAGACTCATCTCGTATTCTGGCTGTTCAGCTTGCCAATATCCCCAATCTAAAACTTTTTTATAACTTCCCTTTTTTTGGGCATTCAGATTCGTCGCAAAAGCAAACGATATTACTATAAATAAAATATATTTTTGCATGATTTCTTTTTTGATTGTTTATTAATTCTTACTCGTCTTTGTAATTTCTATTCACCAAAACTGTTCTTATAGTCTTAAAATTTTTATTCAATCTGTCTAATGCAGATTCTTTAAAAGACTGATTCAATTCTGTTTCAACATTTGATAGTAAAATGTTTGGGTTTACAGAAATAACTTTAGTTGCATTCCTCATTGTTTCATCAGTCGATTCAAACTTAGTATTACTGATTTCAGCTAATAATTTTTCTGCTGAAACGTATTTATTCTTAGTTAATGACTGATTATTTTCAGATGAAATCATACTATCATTCTTCTTGTATGGGTCACTGATAGAAATTTCAGCTGTTTGATTTTGATTCAGATTCTTTTCTGTAATCTTTGATTTTTGTCTTGAATCTGTAAGCTTGTTATTGATTCTCACTGATTTTTTGTTAGAAAAAGAATCTTCTCCTCGAATTTTTAAATTAGTAGAATCCAAAACTATACTTTTCGTTTTAGGAGCAACTGGACTCTGAATTACTATTCCATTTTTCTGATTTTCAATTGGATTTTCTTGTAAATTAAAATAGACTGTTCCAACCAATAATAAAGTTGTAAAACTTGCCGCCACATACAGCCAGGGAAATTTAGCTTTTGGTTTTTTTGTTGCTGAAAGCATGGTATCGAGTTTTGTCCAAGCCATTTCAGAGGGTTTGATTTCACGAGAATTCAATTGTTCCCTAAATTGTTTTTCTAATTTATTCGGTTCCATTGCTATACTTTTTCAACTTATTAATTTGTCCCTTCAATACTTTTTTGGCATGCGATAACTGCGATTTAGACGTCCCTTCGCTAATTCCTAAAATACCAGCAATTTCCTGATGTTTATACCCTTCGATAGCATACAAATTGAAAACTATTTTATAACCATCTGGCAAACTGTCTATCAAAAACTGAATATCAGCTACTGAAAATTGACTTTCAATAGAATCAAAACTTTCCTCATCGCGTCCAATGACGAAATCATCTTCGATATACTTCAGTTTTTTGTGAACCCTGATAAATGAAATACATTCGTTTACCATGATTCGTCTTATCCAACCTTCAAAACTTCCTTTGAATTGAAAATTCTTCAAATTGGTAAACACTTTCATAAAAGCAGTTATCATGATATCTTCGGCTTGATGAATGTCTTTTATATATTGTCGGCAAACACTTAGCATCTTGGGTGAAAACTGGCTATAAATCTTTTGTTGAGCTTGTCGATTGTTTTCGACCGCTAACCGGATTAGTTCGTTTTCCTGCTGATGTAAGTTGATTACTTTCAAAATTTTATAAAGTGTTTCTATTAGCAAGACGATTGTCGATGCAAAAAGGTTGCATGAAGAAGAAAATAATTTCAAAAATCAATACCTATAGCAATTTCAATGATAAAAAATAATAGCCGTGAAAAATCAATACCTTATTAAATTGAAATTGATTTTTTGATATTGTTTTTGTTTATTTTTTTCTTTCGATAACATAATTCACCATCAAAGTCAAAGCATCTTTGAATTCTGAATTAGGATAATGGTCTAAAAGATGAAGTGCTTCCTGCTGGAATTCGACCATTTTATTTTCGGCATAAGTCAAGCCGTTATTGTTTTTTACAAAAGCAATTACTTCTTTAACGCGTTTCTTGTCTTTGTTATGATTTTTTATCGAATTGATTAGCCAGCTTTTCTCTTTGGAAGTACAATTATTCAAAACATGAATAAGTGGTAAAGTCATTTTTTGCTCTTTGATGTCTATTCCGGTTGGTTTTCCAATCGCATCATCAGTATAATCAAACAAGTCATCTTTTATCTGAAATGCCATTCCGATAAGTTCTCCAAACTTACGCATATTCTCTACCTGAATCTCATCTTCAATCACTGATTTTGCGCCAAGAGCACAACATGCAGCAATAAGAGTAGCAGTTTTTTTTCGGATGATTTCGTAGTAAACACCTTCAGTAATATCAAGTCTTCGGGCTTTTTCAATTTGGAGCAATTCACCTTCACTCATTTCGCGAACGGCAACTGAGATAATTTTCAATAAATCGAAATCACCATTATCTATAGAAAGCAACAATCCTTTGGACAATAGATAATCTCCAACAAGAACTGCAATTTTATTTTTCCAAAGTGCATTAATTGAAAAGAAACCTCTTCGACGATTACTATCGTCAACCACATCATCATGAACCAAAGTAGCGGTATGAATCAACTCGATAACCGATGCTCCGCGATAGGTTCTTTCGTTTACAATTCCAGCTGAAACCATTTTAGCAGTTAGAAAAACAAACATAGGACGCATTTGTTTTCCCTTTCGATTAACTATATAATAAGTAATTCTGTTCAACAAAGCCACCTGCGAAGTCATCGATTCATAGAACTTTTTTTCGAAAAGTTCCATTTCGTTAAAAATTGGTTGCTTTATTTGAGAAGTAATATTCATTCGAGTCCAAATATAGTGCTTTCCAGATAAAAAAACAGCACTTTTTTGAACTGAAAGTCGTTTTTTATGCTTCTTTATTGGCTAATTGTCCACAAGCTGCATCAATGTCTTTTCCACGACTTCTTCTTACCTTAACTACAATTCCTATAGCCTCAAGTGCTTTGATGTAAGCATTGATCGATTCTTCAGATGCTTGTTGGAATTCGCCATCATCAATTGGGTTGTATTCTATCAAATTGACTTTACATGGCACATATTTACAGAATTTAACTAACGCATCAATAGACTTTTTATCATCATTAATTCCTTTCCAAACTACATATTCATAAGAAATCTTGCTTTTAGTTTTTCGGTACCAATATTCCAATGCTTCACGCAAATCAGCCAAAGGGAAATTTTTACTAAAAGGCATAATTCTGGCTCTGATTTCATCAATTGCCGAGTGCAGTGAAACGGCTAATTTGAATCTCACTTCATCATCGGCCATCTTCTTTATCATTTTTGGAATTCCCGAAGTCGAAACCATTATTCGCTTTGGAGACATCCCTAATCCTTCTTCAGAAGTAATCATTTCGATTGCTTTCAAGACATTATTGTAATTCATCAACGGTTCGCCCATTCCCATAAAAACAATGTTCGACAAAGGATGATTGTAATACAAACGACTTTCTCTATCTATAGCAATAACCTGATCGTAAATTTCGGCTGGTTCCAGATTTCGCATTCTTTTTAATCGTGCTGTTGCACAAAAATTACAATCTAAACTACAACCAACCTGACTAGAAACACAAGCAGTAGTACGTGTTTCAGTAGGAATCAAAACCGATTCTACCACTAAACCATCATGCAAACGCACCGCATTCTTAACCGTTCCGTCTTCTGAACGTTGCATTGTGTCTACTTTGATATGATTGATCACAAAGCTTGCTTCCAGCATTCCGCGTGTTCCTTTAGAAATATTAGTCATATCTTCAAAACTGTGCGCTCCTTTGCTCCACAACCATTCGTAAACCTGATTGCCACGAAACGCTTTGTCTTTATTGGTAACAAAAAAATTGCGTAATTCTTCTTTAGATAAGGCTCGTATGTCTTTTTTCTCCGTTTGCATGCTGCAAATTTAATGACTATTTGTTGATTTGTTGTTTTGATAATTTGATAACTTTGTTCAAAATTGAAAAAAAATTAAAAATGCATTTCATTTCCCAAGAATTAGAAGACTACATCGAACAGCATTCTGAAAAAGAACCTCAATTATTAGCCGCTTTAAATAAAGAAACGTATCAAAAAATTCTTTTACCCCGAATGTTAAGCGGACATTTTCAAGGACGGGTTTTAAGTATGTTATCTAAATTAATTCGTCCTGTAAATATTCTTGAAATTGGAACTTACACTGGTTATTCGGCTTTGTGTTTGTGTGAAGGAATGCAAGAAAACGGACAACTTCATACGATAGACATCAAAGAAGAATTAATTGATTTCCAAAGAAAACATTTTGAAAAATCACCTTGGGGAAAGCAAATTACGCAACATCTTGGAGAAGCTGTGGATATTATTCCAACATTAGATATGAAATTTGATTTGGTTTTTATTGATGCCGACAAGGAAAACTACATCAACTATTTTGAATTAATTGTTCCAAAGATGAATAAAGGTGGCATTATACTTTCGGATAATGTTTTATGGAGCGGAAAAATCCTTGAGCCATTAAACCCAAAAGACACAAGTACTAAAATATTACTCGAATACAATAAACTCTTAAAAGAAGATCCAAGAGTAGAAACAGTATTACTTCCTATTCGTGATGGATTAACTGTAAGCAGAGTACTTTAAGCCCAACTTAAATTCTTAAAAAACACAAACCGCATATTCGAAATTCTAAGTTTCAAATATGCGGTTTCTATTTTATAAACTAGCTTTAAAAGCTAAAGCGGAAAATATTTTATTTGTGTAAACTGATAAACTCTATAAACAAATAATCCGGTCATCATTCCAAAAAGATACCCACAGAGAATATCCAACGGATAATGCAATCCTAAATAAATACGACTGTAAGCAAAGATTAAAGGCCATAAAAACAATAGAAAAGTATATTTAAAATATGGTTTTAATACGTGATAAATAAACATTGCTGCTGCCATACTATTTGCCGCATGACCTGAGAAAAAACTAAATGATTTTGATGTTTTTACAGCTCGAATAATAATATCCGGATTATTACAAGGACGTAAACGCTGGACAGTATATTTCACTAAGTTAGTAGACTGATCTGTAATTAAGATAAGAACAGCTATTGCTAAAATAATATACAAAGTTTGTTTGATCCCCACTTTTGTATAAATAATATAAAGTAATACTAAAAAAAGCGGCGTCCAATTGGTTTGTTTGGTTATAAAAAGCCAAAGCCCATCATAAGCCTCAGAACCCAATCCGTTTAAGTAAACTAAAAGCTGAACATCTAATGCAAGGAGATTTTCTAACATTATCGACTGCGTTTTACTGGACCTGCAATATCTTCAATATCTTCTTTAATTTTAGTTACCTGAACTACGCTATCTCCTAAAAGATCTTCTTTTACTTTACTGATTTGCGCATTAAAACCACCACTCATTTCTGTCAATGATTTAGTATCCAGACCGTTTTCCTCAGCTCCTTTTTGAATTTCGTTTTTTATATCATTTGTAGCGTTCTTTAATTGCGCCATGGCCTTACCCATTGTACGCGCTACTTCTGGTATTTTATCTGAACCAAAAAGCAACAACACAACAAACATTATAAAGACTAATTCTCCTCCTCCAATACCAAACATATTCTATATTTTTTAATTGCAAATATACCAAAATTAAAAAAGTGTACTTTTAAATTTTTCATAAAATAAAAACCAGCACATTCATTTAACAATTTAAACTGCTTACTAATACATTAGTGTTTCGTGATTTTTTTAAACTCTTTATTCTTATTAATAAGAAAATCCATTAGCCTAAATTCTTCACTTGGCTGCATCAATTCTCTGGACTTAGAATCATTTTCACAATAAATTAAAAACAACTTAATTTCATCGTCTTTTAAATGCAAAGTATTCGAAAAGAAAGAATAATTTACTTTGTGTAATGCGTATTCAGAGAAACTGGTTTCTTTATAAAAATCGGTCTTTTTAGGATTCTTTTTTCTTAAAACCCCCACAACATCTTTATACATTCTCACGAAGTCCATTCCGTTTTCCACACCACCTATTGGAGGCAGTGTTCTGTTTTTAGGCGATGATTTTACATCATCAAAGTATTTTAAATCAACATATCGTTGAGAATTCCCTTCAATAGGATTTAATTCTTTTTTAGCCCGAATAAGAACTTCGGCTAATTCATTGGTAAAAACATCCAGATTTATAATCAGTTTTGGTTTAATAAAATCGCCTTCGCTAAGTACAATTTTTTTAGATTTAAATGACAAACTAGAAAAAACTAAGGTATCATTAACTTTTGCCTCTACTTTAAACGAACCAAATTGATCTACAACAACTCCCTCATTCGCATTTACATTAAACACAATCACGTTTTCCACTGGAACCAAATCATTTCTAACTTGTCCCTCTAAACTTTTTCGTATCCCTCCTGTCTGACTAAAAGAAAATTGAGCTAATAGAAGAAAAAATAAAACGCTTACTTTAGTTTTCATATACTGTTATTTTATTATAATTTTTAGCCAAAGTTATAATATAAAACTTTGACAGGGTTTTGTTCTTTGATTTAATTGACGCAGCAAAATCAGGATTATCTATGCAATACAACTGAAAATCTCTAATATAATCTTTGTGAATTTTTAAAGTCTCAATATAAAAATTTTCTTCGAAAAGGTACTCTAATTTTGCCATTAATTGTTCTTTTTCAGAAACAGCCAACTCTTTTCTCAATTGAGCAGTCCTTCCAGACATCCAATTTAAAGGTCGATCTAACAAACCAGATCTTGCAGTGTACAGTCTTCTTTCGGCAACAGTATATTTTTTTTGACCGTAGGGAATAATCCCCAGGCTTTCGGCAGTAATTTTAGAATCTTCTTTGATGATTACCTCTTCCAGAGGAATGCTTTCCGTTTGTAATTGCACTTGCAAAAAAGGCTTTTCTAAATCGGAATTGAGTATCTTTTTACGTAAAGTTAAAAGATTTACTGCCGAAAATACCAGAATATCTCCTTCTTTTACAGCAAGCATAAACTTACCATTTTGATTACTTGAGGTAATTTTTTGAGTAGTTTCATTGAGAACATTCACTCCTTCTACCAATGTAGAATCGACACGAATGATCCCCTGAATTTCTTTTCTATCATTATTTTGACAAAAAACAACTTGGCAAAGTAAAAACAGTATTAAAAAATAAGTATTATTCTTTTTCACAAGCTATTATCTCTTTGTATTTTTGAGCCAATTCGGCTAACAAAAATTCAATTGTTGTCTTATTTTTCATTTCTAATATTTTTGTGAATTTCTTATTATCCACCACATAATATTCAAATCCTTTTATATAATCTAAAGGTAATTGTAATCTAGTAATAAAATGATCCCTATCAAACATTTTTTCTAACAGAATCATGTATGCTTCCTTTTTTTCGACTTCTAATTCCTTTTTCAACATAGCTGTTCTTCCCGAAATTAAATTAATCAAAGGATCGAATGCTACGGAACCACCAGCCATTCCTCCTGCACTTGCAGAAGGATCTAAATCGGAAGCCGTTTTTAGTTTTCTCTCGGCTGCAGTATAAGATTTTTGATTAGAAGGAATAATCCCTAGCGAAACAGCATTAATACTATTATAATTTCGAATAACCACTTCATTCAAATGATTTACTGTCGCAACCAAATATACTTTGAAATTTTTATTCTCAAAATCCTCAGCACACAACAAAACTTCTTTTCGCTTGAATTGCATTCCCGAAAACACTAAAACATCACCAACATTCGCTTTTATAGAAAAATCTCCGTTTTCATTCGTCAAAACCGATTGCTCCGATTGTAAGTTTATAACATATATTCCCTCCAAATTAGAAACATAAGAGCTTACCTGTCCTTTCAACTCAATCGGATTATTCGATTGACCAAAAGAAACACCAGTAAACAAAACAAAAAATGCAATTAATGATTTATTCATTTTACAAGATTCCAAGTGAGTAAAAATAGACTAAGCTTATGCCAATTTGCTACTAAGAAGCTGATAAAAATTTGTTAATAAATCAAAACAATTCCCTGACTGATTTTATACCTTTAAATCCAAAAACAAGAAAATGAAAAATTTACTCTTAGCAAGCACTTCTACCTTACACGGAAGCGACTATCTAGACTATTTACTTCCTGAATTAAAACTTCATTTCGAGAACTGCAAAACGGTATTATTTATTCCGTACGCACGACCTAGCGGAATTTCTCATGAAGAATATACTCAAAAAACAGCTTTGGCTTTTGCCAAAATAGATATCAACATAAAAGGAATTCATGAATTTAAAGATGCTTCTTTAGCCATTCAAAATGCAGAAGGAATTTTTACAGGCGGAGGAAACACTTTTTTATTAGTGAGCCAACTGTACTATTACAAAATCATGATTACACTAAAAGAAACTCTTGAAAAAGGAATTGCTTACCTAGGAACCAGCGCCGGAAGTAATATTGCAGGACTGAGTATGCAAACCACAAACGACATGCCTATAGTTTATCCACCGAGTTTTCAAACTCTGGGATTAATTCCGTTTAATTTAAATGTACATTTTTTAGACATTGATTCGCAATCTAAACACATGGGAGAATCTCGCGAAACCAGAATTAATGAATTCCTGCAATTCAACAATTTCCCTGTTTTAGGATTAAAAGAAGGCAGTTGGCTCGAAATAAAAAAAGGAAAAATAATTTTAAAGGGAAGCTTATCGGCTAAATTATTTAGAAAAAATCAGGCTCCAGTAGAAATAGCAGCAGCAACCGAATTGAGTTTTATTCAATAAACACAATCAAATTCTAAATTTTAAAAACTCTAAAATTCCAATTATCTGGATTTTCTAAAACACAAACAAGCCCAGCCTAAAAACAAAAAACCCGAAACTGTTAAGTTTCGGGTTAAAGAGCGAAAGACGAGGCTCGAACTCGCGACAACCAGCTTGGAAGGCTGGAGCTCTACCAACTGAGCTACTTTCGCATTATTATTTTTTAAAACTCTAGCAAAATAAAATTTGCTTTTAGAGCGAAAGACGAGGCTCGAACTCGCGACAACCAGCTTGGAAGGCTGGAGCTCTACCAACTGAGCTACTTTCGCATAACGGGTGCAAATATAAAGAATAAGTTAAGTTTAAAACAAATTTTTTAAGCAGAATTTTTATTTAAAATTAAAATTAAAGGCTAACTTTTTTAAAACTAAATTGTTATACTTTAATTTTTTTTCAAGTAAATTATTCAAAAACCTTACTTTTTATCAATACCGTTGTATTTCTTTATCCTAAATTAATTTAGAAGTACGCTTGTAAGATTCGGATGGAAAATAAATAAACAAACAAGACTTGTCTTTTATAATACGAATCAACTCATCAGTAATTTCAACTGGCACAGCTGGACAACCAAGGCTTCTTCCCAAACGTTTATTATTTCGAACAAAAGATTCCGAAACATAATCAGCTCCGTGAACCACCACTGCTCTATTACGTGCGTTATCATTAATTCCTGGCTCAAGACCATCTAATTTTAATGATTTTCCGTGCTTTCCATTATAAATTTCTCCTGTGCTGTAAAATCCTAAACTACTTTTGTACGATTCTGCAGCATTAGAAAAATTATTAGCAAATTCTTCTCCGGTATTTCTCCCGTGAGCTACAAGAGAATGCAACAAAATAGTATCATTATCCAGATCAATTACCCAAAGCCTTTTAGTATTTGCCGATAAACTAAAATCAATTAGTGTTAATATATTTTTACTAACTAATCCTTTTTCTTTTAGTTTGTAAAAACCTTCTAAAGCTTCTTTAAAACTTTCTAATTTGGGTAAATTAAAATTAGTTGTATTTAATTTATTATAAATTTCCTCTACACTTAAATCCGTATTGGTTTTCAATACATTAGTTTTTAAAACCACCGGAGCACTAGAATTGGCTTTAGTAACAAACACATTTGAAGACATTAATAAAAAAGCCAATACCAAAAAGAACATAAATTTTTTATAAGCCATTGATTGTTATTTAATTAAACAAAAATAATTGGTGCCAAAAATATATAAAAAGGACAGTAAAAAAAATTCTAAATGCCTTTATAAGATGTTTTTAACTACTTAGTAGTTTTCCGACTACAAAAGTCGCTGTTAAAAAATTGTTAATCACAGTTATTTTGCTATTTTTGCTCAACAAACTAATCCCCCCGTTGTGTTGTTTCGATTATCCATTTATTGGCTATTTGCGCTATTGAACTTCAGTGCTTTTGCTCAAAAGAAAATTCTTTTAGCAAAACCTAGAGGCGGCAACATCACGATTGATGGAAAAATCGAAGAAGAGGAATGGTATAAAAACACCGAAATTGCTTCTGATTTTATAATGTTTACTCCAGATAACGGGAAAATAATTAGTGAAGAAAAAAAAACAGATGTAAAAATTCTTTACGATGATGCTGCCATCTACATTTCGGCAACACTAAACGATAATGAGCCTGATAAAATCCAACGAGAATTAACCCAAAGAGATATTTTTGGCGTAGCCGATCATTTTGCAGTTTACATAAATGGTTTTAACGATGGCCAGCAAGATTATCGTTTTTTTGTAAGCGCCTCAGGCACACAAATGGACTGTTTAGCAACCGAAGAAACTGAAGATTTTACCTGGGATGCCATCTGGCAAAGCAGTGTAAAAATTACTTCAACGGGCTGGGTCGTAGAAATGAGAATTCCGTATGCTGCTTTTCGTTTTCCAAAGAATAAAAAGCAAAATTGGGGAATTAATTTCATGCGGGAAATTAAAAGAAAAAATCAAAAATATACCTGGAATTATGTCGATGCTAAAATTGGCGCCGTTCTAACCCAATCTGGAAAACTGGACGGAATAGAAAATATAAATCCGCCGACACGTCTTTTCTTTATTCCTTACACCTCAGCTTATTACCAGAAAGAGAATTCTTCTTCTGACAAAACTTTCAAAGCGGGATTGGACATTAAATACGGAATCAATGATGCTTTTACTTTAGATGCGATTTTAATTCCTGATTTTGGACAAACTAAATTTGACAATGCCATATTAAACTTAGAACCTTTCGAACAACAACTTAACGAAAATCGTCCTTTTTTTACGGAAGGAACGAACTTATTTAATATTGGAAATCTTTTCTATTCGAGACGAATTGGTGGAATTCCAACTCAAACTCCATCAGTCGCTAACAATGAAGAAATAACAAATTACCCCGGCAATGTAGATTTAATTAATGCTGTCAAAATATCTGGAAGAACTAAAAAGGGATTAGGAATTGGTTTTCTAAATGCTGTTACTGAGAAAACGTTTGCAACCATTAAAAACACCGATACCAATAGCAGCCGAAAAGAAATAATTGAGCCATTAACGAATTATAATATTCTGGTATTTGACCAACGTTTTAGACAAAACTCATCGGTTTCATTTATCAATACAAATACTACCCGAAATGGTAGTTTTAGAGATGCCAATGTTGCCGGATTGATATTCGATTTAAATACAAAAGCAAATACCTATAATCTTTCGGGAGATTTTAAATACAGTAGCATTAATGATGTTAAGGATTATAGTGGTTTTAAAACCTATCTTGATTTTGCCAAAACAAGTGGAAAATACCGCTATATTCTTTCGGGAAAATACATTTCTGAAAATTATGACGTAAATGATCTTGGAATTATTTTTTATACCAATTATCATAATGCTTACGTTAATGGAAGTTACCGAATTTTGAATCCAACAAAATATTTCAACACCTTTAATATTGAACAGGAAATCAATATAGAAGTTCAAAATACTACTGGAAAACTACAAGAATCCTGGTACAAAACAATCCTTAAGGCCACTACTTTAAACAATCATTATCTGGAATTTGGACTCATAGCAAGTCCTTATGAGAATTTTGATTTTTATGAACCCAGAAGTGCTGGAAAGTATGTTTATATTCCGAGTCGAATAGAAAGTTATATTCGATTTGAAACAAACAGAAATCACAATCTTAATTTTGACATTTATCTTTCGGGAATTAAATACGACGAAAAAGGCCGATCGACTTTCAACATATTTACTGGACCTAAATACCGTTTCAACAACAAATTCTCGCTTTCTTATTACATCGATTACAATAGACAAACGAATGATTTAGGCTGGGTTGCTAATAATGATCCTGATATTATTTTTGCCAAACGAAATATAGAAACATTTCAAAACGATTTTACTGGTAAATATTCCATAACCGACAAGATGACCATAAATTTAACGGCTCGTTATTATTGGTCTTATTCATCCAATAAGAATTTCTACACATTAAACAGTAATGGCTATGTAACACCCGATAGTACTTTTAATATGAACAAGAATCGAAATTTTAATTCCTGGAATTTTGATTTGTCTTATTCCTGGTGGTTTGCCCCTGGAAGTCAATTATCAGTATTGTATAGAAACTATGCTCAGGAAGAAACTAATTTGGTAGAAAGAAAATTAAACAAAAACCTCAATACCATATTCAATACGAATATGACCAATATTTTTTCTGTAAGTCTGCGCTACTTTATTGACTATAATGGTGTAAAAAACAAATTCTAAAGTACATTTATTTTAAAAAAAATGTCTTTCTCCCTCAAAATTATCATTTTTCCTGCCGCTAAATTCTTGAATACATAATAGTCGTTTTATTCATAACGAAGATTTTAGAAATAATTTATCTTTGTTGAAAATTAAAAAAATAATGAGCAAGAAAGTAATTCTAATGATTTTGGATGGCTGGGGAAAATCTCCTGACCCAAAAGTATCTGCAATTGATAATGCAAATGTTCCTTTTATAAATAGCCTGTATCAAAAATACCCTAGCGCACAACTTAGAACAGATGGTTTACACGTAGGTTTACCTGAAGGACAAATGGGAAATAGCGAAGTAGGACACATGAATCTTGGTGCTGGTAGAATTGTATACCAGGATTTAGCTAAAATTAATTTGGCTGTAGCCAATAAAACTTTGGCACAAGAACAAGTACTTAAAGATGCCTTTCAATACGCAAAAGACCACAATAAAAAAGTTCATTTCTTAGGATTAGTTTCTGATGGAGGTGTTCACTCTCATACTTCTCACTTACGCGGATTAATTGATGCTACTCAGGATTATGGTTTAGACCAGGTTTTTGTACACGCTTTTACTGATGGTAGAGACGTTGATCCAAAATCAGGAAAGAAATACATTCAGGATTTAGAAAACTATATTGCTCATACACCTGTAAAAATTGCTTCAGTAATTGGTCGTTATTACGCAATGGATCGTGACAAACGTTGGGAAAGAGTAAAACTAGCTTACGATTTAGTAGTAAACGGAATTGGAATTCCAACGCGTGATGTTGTTAACTCGATAGCTACAAGTTATGGAAATGATATTACAGATGAATTTATTCAGCCTTTAGTAGTTGTTGATCACAATGAACAACCTCTTGCTACTATTCAAGATGATGATGTGGTTATTTTCTTCAACTTTAGAACAGATAGAGGTCGTGAATTAACTGAAGCGCTTTCGCAACAGGATTTCCACGAACAAAACATGCATAAATTAGACTTGTACTATGTTACATTAACTAATTATGACGAAACCTACCACAACGTAAAAGTAGTTTACAATAAAGATAACATCACAGAAACTCTTGGTGAAGTTTTAGAAAAAGCAGGCAAAAAGCAAATTCGTATTGCTGAAACCGAGAAATACCCGCACGTAACTTTCTTTTTCTCAGGAGGAAGAGAAGTTCCGTTTGAAGGAGAGTCCCGTATTTTAAGAAACTCTCCTAAAGTGGCGACTTATGATTTGCAACCGGAAATGAGTGCCTACGAATTAACAGATGCTTTAGTACCAGAAATTGAAAAAGGAGAAGTTGATTTTGTTTGTCTAAATTTTGCCAATGGTGACATGGTAGGACACACAGGAATTATGGAAGCAGCCATCAGAGCTTGTGAAGCCGTTGATGTTTGTGTTCAAAGAGTTATTAATGCTGCATTAGCAAATGATTATGCTACTATTGTAATTGCCGATCACGGAAATTGCGAGACAATGATTAATCCTGACGGAAGTCCTAATACAGCTCACACTACTAATCCTGTACCTTTTATATTAGTTGACAATGACCAAATAGCTATTAAAAATGGCGTTTTAGGAGATATTGCACCAACTATTTTAGATTTAATGGGAGTGGCACAACCAGTAGTTATGTCAAGTCATTCTTTATTAGTGAGATAAAGTTTAAACAATAATTATTTCAGAAAAGCTGTTCGTTTTGGACAGCTTTTTTTTATTACATCAATTGTTCCACAAAATAAATCACAAGCCCAACAATTCCACCTACAACCGTTCCATTGATTCGAATAAACTGAAGATCCTTCCCTACTTCTAATTCTAACTTTTCAGCAATCTCTTTTTTATCCCAACTTTGTACCGAGGTGGCAATTAAATCTCCAATAGCTTTTTTATTTCTAAGCAAAATACCTAACAAATCAACCTTTATAAAATTATTGATTTTTGTAGTCATTACAATATCATTCTGGATATTGGAACCAAAATTCCGAATCATATTGGTTAGATTTAATTTTATTTCAGACTCCTCTCCTTTTTCTAAATCACTAAGAACTGCTTTTTTTATTTCCTGCCAAATCGAACCAATGTAATCCTGAACCTCTTCTTTTTCGGTAAATTCAATAATTATAGTCGTGATTTTTTGTTGCATTTCTGGTGAGTTTTTTAACTCTTCAATAAAATTCAAAACATAGGAATTAATTTTTTTTCGAATAGAACTATCGGGTTGTTTTGCCATATCCAGAAACTCGTAAAGTCCATTAAAAACACCATCGGCTATTTTTTTATCGGCAACTCCTAAAGTATACCAAGGCGTAGCATTTTTAACTTTTTCCCGAATTTCCATTCTATTCGCTTCTAATTCTGCTGCCAAAATAGTCAATACGTTGGTTATCAACTGCGCTTGTTTATCCCCTTTTGACAATGATTCTAAACCTATTGCAATCCACTCACCAAAATTCATTTGCTTCAGTTTAATTTCAAATTGCTGCTGAATAAACTTTTTCACATTAGCATCATCTATTGTTTTTAAAGCTCCAGGAATCACATTCTCTACAACCAGAGACGAAATAGTTTCCGCATTTTTTTCTTCTTTTAACCAATTGGTTGCTTTAGTAGCAAAGTCAAATTCATCCAATTTAACTTCCAGCTCTTCCTTAATTAAAAATTCATCCGAAACAAAATCACCAAGATTCTGCCCAATAGCATCTTTATTAGTTGGAATTAAAGCAGTATGCGGAATAGGAATTCCCAATGGATGTTTGAACAAAGCTACTACAGCAAACCAATCGGCAATTCCACCTACCATAGCAGCCTCGCTAAACGCTTTGAGCCACCCTATTTTATAATGATGTCCTAGAAAAAAAGAAATCACCGCTATGCCTAAAACACTAAGAGCAACGGTTTTCATTTTAGTTAAATCGGCTTTTTTAATTTGGCTATTATTCATAATCTTCCTGATTTTTACATTACTAATTTAATGATTTGTTTCCAGATCCATTCCGTTTCCATCAATTATCCTATTTCGGAACAACAAAATGACTCGTTTTTACCCAACATTAGAATAACATTAGAATTGCTCTGTTTTTCCCATAATTAAATGTTAAAAACTCAAGATTAACAGTATTGCTATTAAATTTGCAGAAAAAAAACCGATAATGGATTTGTTTGAAAATTTAAAAATAAAAGTCAACGAAAAATTGTACTTGAAGGATCCCGAAACCTCGGTTTTAGGAAAAAACATTCTTCAGGAAAGTATTTTATTAATTGATGAAATTGGGTTTGATAACTTTACATTCAAAAAGTTAGGAGAAAGAATTCATTCTAACGAAAGTTCTGTTTATCGGTATTTTGAAAATAAACACAAGTTATTAGTTTACCTTTCGTCCTGGTACTGGAGCTGGATGGAATACAAACTAATTCTTGCTACAACAAATATTACGGAACCAAAAGAAAAATTAAAAAGAGCAATAACAATTATAACTGATAAGGTTACGATTGACACGAATATAGAACATGTAAATGAATCGATTTTGAATAAAATTATCATTGCTGAGTTCACAAAAACATTGCAAACAAAAGAAGTAGATCAGGAAAATAAAGACGGTTTTTTTCTAATTTACAAAAGAGTAATTAATAGAATTGTAAACATTGTAAACGAAGTAAATCCTGAATATCCTTATGCAAAATCATTAGTTTCAACAATTGTGGAAGGAAGTTTGCACCAGCATTTTCTAAAAGAACATTTAAAAACAATTACAGATTGTGATGAACCTACCAGTACAACACAATTTTATCTTAATCTTACCGAAAACGTACTTCGATAAACGAAATTAAAAATATAAATCAGCCATTATGACTCCTTTAAAACGTTTTTACAACTTACTTAAATTAGACAAAAGAGATGTTTCTCAAATATTTTTCTACGCCATCTTTGCTGGATTAATAAGTTTGTCTTTACCGCTTGGAATTCAAGCCATCACAAACCTGATCCAATCCGGAAGAGTTAGTGCTTCCTGGATTGCACTAATTATTTTAGTAGTATTTGGTGTTGTACTTGTTGGGATTTTATCTTTAATGCAACTGCGTATTACCGAAAATTTACAACAAAAAATATTTGTTCGATCTTCATTTGATTTTGGTGCCCGTTTACCAAAACTAAAACCTAATCAACTACACAATAGTTATCCACCGGAATTAGCCAACCGTTTTTTTGATACTTTGACGATACAAAAAGGAACATCAAAATTATTAATTGATTTTTCGGCGGCTATTTTACAAATCGTTTTTGGATTAATTCTATTATCATTATACCATCCTTATTTTATCATTTTCGGGGTGATGTTGTTTATTTTTCTTTATTTTATTTTCAAATTTTCTTATAATTCGGGATTAGAAACCAGTTTAAAAGAATCAAAATTCAAATACAAAGTAGCAAACTGGTTGCAGGAAATGGCTCGAAATAATTATAGTTTTAAAAATGATCTTAACTACAATTATGGATTACAAAAAAACAACAATCTGGTTACTGATTATCTAAATTACCGCGAAAAACATTTTGAAGTAATCAAAAGACAATTCACTCAATTAATTATTTTTAAAGTACTGATTACTGCCAGTTTATTATTAATTGGAGGATTTTTAGTATTGTCGCAAGAAATGAACATTGGGCAATTTGTGGCTGCAGAAATCATTATTTTATTAGTGATTAATTCATCTGAGAAAATCATCTTTGGATTAGAAACATTCTATGACGTACTAACTTCTGTTGAAAAAATTGGACAGGTAACCGATTTAGAATTAGAAGAAGAAAGCGACTTTAACAGCGATACTTGTTACACCAATATTACTATAGAAACTGAAAATCTTGCTTTTAAATTTCCAGAATCTGAAACAGAAATATTAAGTTCTATTTCCCTAAAAATCGATCAGGGAGAAAAAATAGTTATTGATGGAGAAAATGGTTCGGGTAAAACAACACTTATTCGAATTTTATCTGGATTATTACAAAAAACTTCTGGTGCTTTTTACATCAATGATGATACCTTTAAGAAGATAGACTTAAAACAATACCGATCTCAAATAGGAAGTATTATTAGTAGCGAAACCCCTTTTGAAGGAACTTTGTTAGAAAATATTACCTTCAACGATAAAAATATCTCTACCGAGAATTTAAAATGGGCATTAGATAGCGTACAACTTTCGCCATTTATAAAATCGTTACCAAAAGGTTTAGATACGCGTATTTTTCCTGAAGGAAAACAGCTTTCTTCTTCTAATGCACAAAAATTATTGTTAGCAAGAAGTATCGTTCACAAACCTAAAATCTTGTTTTACGAAGATCCAACGGATAAAATGGATGAAAAAGTGGCAAACGAAATTATCGATTTTATCACTTCAGAAAAAAACAATTGGACCATTATTGTTTCTTCAAAAAATCCTTATTGGAGAACCAAATGCAACAGAAGAATCATTATGCAAAATGGAACCATTCAACTTGATTTAAAAAATAATTAGCCATGTTAAACATATCTGATAACAAAACAAAACTACCATCACTGGAGCGATTTGAAACAGTGAGAAACTTAGCTAACAGACCTCATTATAAAATTTTAAACAGGATTATAGCCGGAGTTACAATAATAGGTTTATTATCACTTTTATTGCCTTGGACACAAACTATTGCAGGAAACGGAAGCGTAACAACATTAAAACCTAACCAAAGACCACAATCTATCCAGAGTATTATTTCGGGTCGAATTGAAAAATGGTACGTTCAGGAAGGTGATTTTGTAAAAAAAGGAGATACTATCTTATTTATTTCGGAGATAAAAGAGGAATATATGGATCCTAATTTAGTGGAAAACACTAGAAACCAAATGGAAGCCAAACAACAATCTTTGCAATCTTATGATTCAAAAGTAGATGTGCTTTCTACTCAAATTGCAGCTATTGAAAGAGAAAAAGTTCTAAAACTTGAACAAGCTCAAAATAAAATCAGACAAGCTGTTTTGAAAATAGAAAGTGACAGTATGGATCTTGCAGCTGTGAAAACGCAATTACGAATTGCCAATACGCAATACAATCGTTCAGTTCAGTTGAATAAAGAAGGATTAAAACCTTTGACTGATATTGAGGAGAAAAGACTGAAATTGCAGGAAGTTGAAGCTAAAATTATCACGCAGGAAAACAAATACTTAGGCAGTAAAAACGAATTAATTAATGCTAAAGTTGAAATCAACAGAATTAGCGCAGAATATGCTGAAAAAGTTTCGAAAGCCAATAGTGATAGATTTACCGCATTAAGCAGTCAGTTTGATACAGATGCACAGGTTAACAAACTGAAAAATCAATATACTAATTACAGTATTCGTAATGGTATGTATTATATCAAAGCATCACAAAGCGGATATATCAATAGAGCATTACAATCCGGTATTGGAGAAACTATTAAAGAAGGAACTCCTATTGCAACCATTATGCCATCAGAATATGATATTGCAGTAGAAACTTTTGTAAATCCTATTGATCTTCCTTTAATTAACAAAGGAGAAAAAGTAAGAGTTTGGTTTGACGGATGGCCAACTATTGTGTTCTCTGGATGGCCAAATATGTCTTATGGAACTTTTGGTGGTGAAATTGTTGCAATTGAAAATTTCATTAGCGATAATGGAAAATACAGAGTGTTGATTGCTCCGGATAAAAAAGAAGCCAAATGGCCAGAACAACTAAGCATTGGAGCTGGAGCACAAACTATTGCTTTATTAGATAATGTTCCGCTTTGGTTTGAATTATGGAGAGTCTTAAATGGATTTCCGCCTAATTTTTACCAGCCAACAACTAAAACAACTAAAGAAAAAAAATAATGAAACAGGTGTTTTTAGCATTTTTATTTTTTGGTTTTTCTTTAACAGCCCAGGAAATCGCTTCAAAAGAACTTACTTACAATGAGTTTTTGGGTTATGTAAAAAAGTATCATCCATTAGTTAAAAATGCCAATTTAGAAATTAGCAGATCTCAAGCCAATTTAATGATGGCACGAGGTGGATTTGACCCAAAAATAGAAGTAGATTTCAGCAAAAAACAATTCAAAGACAAGGAATATTACTCTATTTTAAACAGTAGTTTTAAAATTCCTACCTGGTACGGAATCGAGATTAAAGCGGGTTTTGACAATAATGAAGGAATGTACCTAAATCCGGAAAACACAGTTCCTAATCAGGGTTTGACTTCGTTAGGAATAACTGTTCCGCTGGGACAAGGTTTGTTTATCAATCAAAGAATGGCCGATTTGCAAAAAGCAAAAATGCAAATCCAGTTGAGTCAGGCTGAAAAGAAATTGCAGGCAATTGTTGTTTTGTATGACGCTTCCGTGGCTTATTTTAATTGGAAAAAAAGCTTTAACGAAGTAGCATTGTATGAAGAATACAGTAACAATGCCGAAATTAGATTTAAAGGAATCAAATCGTTAATCGAACAAGGCGATAAACCAGCAATTGATAGTGTTGAAGCTGGGATGACAGTAAAAAACCGATCCTTAAACCTAATCGATTCACAGCTTAAATTGGCTAAAGCCAAATTAGAACTTTCTAATTTCCTTTGGTTAGAAAACAATATCCCTTTAGAATTAGCCGATGGTTTAATTCCCGAACAACAATTGGAATTTACCATTCAGGAAACTTTAAAAACGAATGATTTATTAAATCCTGATTTTTCCATTACCAATCATCCTAAAATCAATGCGCTGCAAAGCAAAATTGATATGCTGAATGTTGACCAAAAATTAAAAGCCAATATGCTTTTGCCAAAAATTGATGTGGGCTATTCTTACATCTCAGAACCCAGCTATATTGACAATTATCAATTTGAGGATTATAAAATCGGACTGAACTTTTACTTTCCATTATTCCTAAGAAAAGAACGTGGAAGTTTAAAATTAGCCAAGTTCAAAGTTCAGGAAGCTGAGTACACTATGGACTTAGAAAAAGTACAACTGACCAATAAAATCAATGCCCAAAAAATGGAAATTGAATCTTTATTGAAACAAAAAGAATTAATTAAAAGTTTAGTTGAAGACAATTTGATGATGTTAAATTCTGAGGAAAGATTGTTTTCTTTTGGTGAAAGTTCATTGTTTTTAATCAATACTAGAGAGAATAATTTGGTTAGCGCACAGCTTTCAAAAATAGCTTTGGAAAACCGTTTTTTCATTTCAAATTCGGAGCTTTTTAAAATAATGGCTAATCCGGATTAAATAATTTATAAAATTGTACTTTTGCCAACTGAAAATACGAAATATGATTATAGTAAAATCACGTGAAGAAATAGAATTAATGCGCGAAAGCGCTTTGATCGTATCCAAAACATTAGGAATGTTGGCTTCCGAAGTAAAAGAAGGTGTAACGACTTTACACCTGGATAAATTAGCAGAAACATTTATTAGAGACCATGGAGCTGAACCCAGTTTCCTTGGTTTATATGGTTTTCCAAATTCCCTTTGCATGAGTCCAAACGCTCAGGTAGTACACGGAATTCCAAACAATACTCCATTGGTTAGCGGAGACATCATCTCTATTGATTGTGGCGCTTTTAAAAATGGATTTCACGGCGATCACGCCTATACTTTTGAAGTTGGCGAAGTAGCTCCTGAAACCAAAAAACTATTACAAGTTACCAAAGAATCATTATACGTTGGAATTCGCGAATTCAAAGCAGGAAATCGTGTAGAAGACGTTGGTAATGCAATCCAAAAATATACTGAAGGTCATGGCTACGGCGTAGTTCGTGAACTTGTAGGTCACGGATTAGGACAAAAAATGCACGAAGATCCTGAAATGCCAAATTATGGTAAAAAAGGTCGCGGAAAACTTTTTGTTGAAGGAATGGTTATCGCATTAGAACCGATGATTAATCAGGGTACACGCAACATCAAACAATTAAAAGACGGCTGGACAATTCTTACTGCCGATGGAAAACCATCTGCTCATTTTGAACACGACATAGCTCTTGTTGATGGAAAACCCGAATTACTTTCTACTTTTTACTATATCTACAAAGCATTAGGTATTGAAAGTAATGAAGAAGATGAGTTTAGAAAAGTTCCATTAGTTATATAATATTTTGCGAATCTCCGTGTAATAGCCATGAAAAAACTCTTCAAATTAGTCTTAAACACTATTCCTCGACCATTATTAATTCGTTTGAGTTATGTGGCTCGTCCTGTTATTGCTTTTTCATTAAAAGGAACTAATTTCACTGATCCTATTGATGGAAAAAGCTTCAAATCGATGTTGCCATACGGATACGAAAAACAAAGAAATAATGTGCTTTCGCCAAGTACACTTTCTCTAGAAAGACACCGTTTGTTATGGCTGTATTTAAACGAAGAAACTGATTTTTTTACAGCTCCAAAAAAAGTATTACACTTTGCTCCGGAACAAGCTTTTTACAAATTGTTTCGAAAACAAAAAAACCTGGATTACACTACAACCGATTTGTTTTCGCCTTTGGCAGATGTAAAAGCTGATATTTGTAATCTTCCGTTTGAAGACAATCAATATGATGTTATTCTTTGCAATCACGTTTTGGAACACATTCCTGACGATACTAAAGCCATGCAGGAATTGTATCGTGTATTAAAACCGGGTGGAATGGCAATTTTACAAATTCCGCAAGACTTGAATCGAGAAGTTACTTTTGCAGATGACAGTATTACCGACCAAAAGGAACGTGCTAAAATTTTCGGACAATACGATCACGTTCGCATTTACGGCCGTGATTATTTTGATAAATTAAGAAGTATCGGTTTTAAAGTAATTGAAGAAGATTATACTAATAAAATTGCTCCCGAATTAGTTACTAAATATTGTTTAGCAAAAGGAGAAATTATCCCTGTTTGTTTTAAATAATTCAAATCATAAAAAAACCTGTTTGCCGCGACAAACAGGTTTTTTATTTTTAAATGAAAATCTATTTTTTTTCTGGCATCAAAATCCCAATTACTTTATCCTTTGTCAGGTATTTTTGAGCCACATTCTGAATATCTTTAGCAGTAATTGCATTTACATATTCTTCAAATTTCAATACTTCTTCTGCACTATTCCCTTTGGTATAAGAACTCGTGAAATTAGACAACCAAAATCTATTTTCTTTACTATCCTTCTTATATTCGAGCAATTCACCTTCTTTAAATTTAGCTACATCTTTTTCTTCTGGACCGTTATTTATAATTTTCTGAAGTTCTTCTAAGGCTGATGCTGTTAATTTCTCAGCGTTTTCTGGTCCACATGGAAATCCGATAGAAAAATTATAGGATCCATAAGGCACTTTACTCATGCTTCCTCTTGCTGAGACTCCATAAACGCCACTTTCGTTTTCACGCAATTGTTCGATTAGTTTTATGGTCAAAATTTCGCCTAAAGCCTGCATACTCATGGCTTCTTTATTCGAATATTTCGCATCTCCATAATACAATATCATCACATTACTTTTAGGATCAGCTCCTTTATTTACTACTTTTTTCAAATCGCCTTTTAGCATTCGGTACCCTAAATCAGTTGCTTTTTCTTTTTTATCAGAAGAAGGCAAAGAAGCTAAATATTTAACCGCATATTCTTCTATTACTTTGTCATCAATATTCCCGACGAAATAGAATTCGAAATCAGCCGCATTAGCAAAACGCTCTTTGTATTTGTTGTATGCCAAAGTATAATCGGTTTCTTTCCAAGTCTTATCAGTTGGAATTAAACCATTAAATCTAGGATTTCCTTCATAGAGAGTAGTAAAAAGCTCTTGCTGAAAATAAAAATTAGGTTGAGAAGCCAGATTGTTATAATAAGTAGATTGCTTCTGTTTGTATGCTTCAAAAACCTCTGGATCTAAATTCAAATCAGTAAAATAAGCATAAGTCATTTGGAACAAATATTCCAAATCTTTAGGCGTTGCATTCCCGCTCAAGCCTTCAGTTATTCCACTAATATAAGGTCTTACACTTGCTTTTTTACCCGTCATAAATTTATTAATGTCGTTCAGTTTCAAACCTGAAAAACCAGCATCTTTCAAAGCTCCGTTTGCAAATTCCACTTTTTTCATATCAGCATCAGAATACAAATTAGTTCCTCCAAAACTAACCGCTTCAAAAAGAATTTCGTCATTCTTAAAATCGGTATTCTTGTAAATTACTTTTGCTCCGTTAGACAAAACCAATGTCTTGCTTCCAATTTTTGGATTACTTTCCCGCTTAACAATTTTACCCGGCTTAATTTCATTTCGAATCAAACTAGTTGCTACAGCTGCATCCTGATAAGGTTCAATAGCATCTGTATTGATTTTTAAAGCATCCAAAACTTCTTGTTCAGCCACTTTTTTAAGACCTTCTTTTTCTGGACCTGTTAAGATAACCACACGATTGTCTTCTTTCAAATAACTCTTAATTAAAGCATTTACATCATTTAAATCAATAACTGGCAATAATTCTTTTACTGTTTGATACGTCCATTCTAAACCTGGTGCAGGATCATTATTTAAGAAATTCTCCTGATATTCACTCACAAAATTTGCTGAATTGGTTTTATCCCTATCGTTATACATTTTCTCAATAGAAGCAAGAATTTCAGACTTAGCACGATCTAATTCGCTTTGGGTAAAACCAAATTTCTTCACTCTTTCATTTTCGGTAACCAATACTTTCAAAGCACTCAATTGTTTGTCTTCCTGAGACATCGCTACCGATTGAAACGCTTTTTTATTTCTTGCAAAAGTTCCTCCATAATAAGAATAGCCATAAGTAAATGGCGGGGCTGGAGAGTTAACCAATTCGCCTAATCTGGTATTCAGAATAGTTGAAAACAGTCCTTCAACTATCTGATCTTTAAAATCTCCAACATTTATAACTGTTTTTGGAGCTTCGTAGTCTTTGTATAATAATTGAATTTGTGCCGATGTAGCTTCTTTATCTGTTTCAACAGCTACAAAAGTCTCTTTATGATTCGGGATTTCGAAAACTTTTCTAGGCTTTTCGTTTGTTGGGTTTTTATAAGTCGAGAAATGAGAGATGATTTTTTGCTCCATTTCGTTAACATCAATATCTCCAACCACGATTACACTCATCAAATTCGGACGATACCAATCCGTATAAAACTGGTTTAAAGTTTCGTATTTGAATTTTTCTAAAATTTCTTTTTTCCCAATAGGCAAGCGCTCCGCATAATGCGAATTGTGCATTAATTTAGAAATATAACGGCTAAGCATTCGTTTTTGAGCGCCTAAACCCAAACGGTATTCTTCTAAAACCACCCCTCTTTCTTTATCAATTTCTTCAGGACTCAAAACGGTATTAAACGCCCAGTCTTCCAAAATTTGGAAACCTTTCTCTAATTTCTCCGGACTGTCTGATGGAATGGGCAGGAAATAAACCGTTTCATCAAAACTGGTGTAAGCATTTAAATGTTGTCCAAATTTTACTCCTATACTTTGCAAATAATCTACTAACTGATTTTTAGGAAAACGTTTTGTTCCATTAAAACACATGTGTTCCATAAAATGAGCCAATCCTTGCTGATCGTCATTCTCAAGAATAGAACCTACATTTACCACTAACCTAAGATCCACTTTTTTCTCTGGTTTGGTATTTTTCTTGATATAATAGGTCAACCCATTTTCAAGTTTTCCCGTTTTTACAGTGGGATCAAAAGGAATTTTTTTCGAAAAATCGATTTGCTGTGCAAAAACTGCCAATGGAAATACCATCATTCCCAATACTAAATAGTTTATTTTTTTCATAGATTTCGATACAGTTACAGTCAGGTAAATTTTTAATAGCAAACGAAGATACATTTTATTTTAACAGAAAATACATACGAAAAATATTTTTAGAAATTAAATAACTAAATAAAAACAACTAGTATTCGTTATATTTACAAAATCTTAAGTAATGCAATATGACAAAGTCTTTTTTCAAAATAATCCTGTTTTTTATTTTTGTATTTTCAACAAATCCTTCTTTGGCTCAAACCGAAAAAGAAGTGCTTCCTCCGTACAATATAAAAACAGTTTCTTTTGTTCAAAACAATCAAAATGCAGTTCCAGTTTTTGAATTAGGAAGTACTTTCCAGCTTCAATTTGATGATCTTTTTGGCAACGAAGCCAATTATTATTATGAAATTGTGCATTGTGATTACAACTGGGCACCTTCAAACATACCAAAAAACGAATATTTACAAGGATTTGACAATCAGAGAATCCAGAATTATTTGAATTCCTTTAATACCTTACAAATTTATTCACACTATAATTTAAGTCTTCCAAACCAATTCACCCAACAATTGCGACTGAGCGGCAATTACATTCTTAAAATATTAAATGATGACAAAGAAGTGGTTTTTTCGAGAAAATTTATTCTTTATGAAAATAGTGCTACAGTTCCTTTGCAAGTAAAAAGAGCCAGAAACATTAGTGTTGTCGAATACAAACACAACTTAGACTTTTCGATAAAATCAAGTACTATCAATTTTCAAAATGCACTAAAGAACATAAAAGTAAGTTTGTTTCAAAATGGAGATTTCAATACTGAAATTAAAAACATTCCGCCACAATACACTATTGGCAATGATTTAATTTACAAATACGATACAGAAACTCAATTTTGGGCGGGAAATGAATTTCTTTATTTCGAAAACAAAGACATCCGAATTGCAGCCAACAATATCGCTCGTATAGATTCCAGCACTGACATTTACAATTGTTTGTTATATACTAATAATGCAAGAGCAAATTCGCCTTACACATTATTTGAAGACATCAATGGAAATTTTGTGGTAAAAAACACAAACGCCAGCAATAACGATATTGAAGCCGATTATGCCTGGATTTATTTCAGTCTTTCTGCTCCAATGTACCGATTAGACAAAGGCATTTACATTAGCGGAATGTTCAACAATTACAGTTTATCTCCTGAATATAAGATGGATTACAATGAAAAGAAAGGCGTTTTTGAAAAAGCCATTTTAATTAAGCAAGGTTTTACCAACTTTAAATATGTAATTGCAGATAGTAAAGGAAAGGTTGATAATGAAAATGCAATAGATGGAAATTTCTACCAAACGGAGAATGAATATACGGTTTTAGTGTATTACAAAGAAAACACAGGACGCTATGATAGAGTCATCGGAAAAGGAAGTGCTAATTCGCTGAACATCATTAATTAAAAAAAGATTTAAAAATGGACAAAAGCAAATGAAAATTTTGTAATTTTGCCCCTATTAAACACAGATTTAATACTTTAATATGGTTTCTCAAATAACAAGAGGCATAAAAATTACCGTTTTGACTAGTTTTGAAGGTACCTACTTCAAAAACTACAAGATTCACTTTGCCTTTAGTTACCATATCACAATTGAAAATCACAGTAAGGATTCTGTACAATTAACTTCTCGTCACTGGGAAATTTTTGATTCTCTAAATAATATCGAAATTGTAGATGGCGAAGGAATTATTGGTAAAAAACCAGTTTTAAAACCTGGAGAAAACCATACTTACAGTTCTGGTTGTCTTCTTTCTTCTCCTTATGGAGCTATGAAAGGACATTTCAATATGATTAATTTCACTAATACCAAGACTTTCAAAGTAATCATCCCTACTTTTAGATTGTGTGCTCCATTTGCATTGAACTAATTGATATCTACTTCGATTACTTCATTTTTTGTTATTGCATACACTTTATCTTTTTCTGTTGGAACCAAATAATAGTTCCCTGTAAATTCTCCAAAAGCGGGAAAAATCATCTGATTGGGTTTTCTGAAAAAACAGGATAAATTTAAAGATTGTTTTCCCAATCCTCTTAATTGAATGCCAGGATGAATGTGTCCGCAAAAATTAAAATAGCTTTGCTCCTCTTTAGGATGATGCGTCAATAAAAAATTATCAATTACTAGTTCAGAATAAATCTCAATATTCAAATCGGCATAATATTTTTTTGAAATAATGTCGTGATTTCCTTCTACTAAAATTATTTTATGGGAATGACTTTTGGTCCACTCTACAAATAAATCCCATTCTTTATTCATTTTACTATGAAATAAATCTCCCAAAAAAATAATAGTTTTGGCATCAAACAATTCCAAAATGTTATTCAGACGGTTAAAATTTTCAATAACAGCATTTTCAGGAATCGCCATCCCGTATTTTCTAAAATGTGATACTTTACCCAGATGAAGATCTGAGATTAAAAGTATTTTCTTTTCTTCCCAAAAAGCCGCGCCACAAGGATGTAATTCAAAATTTTGATTATGGATTATAATTTTCATATTCGTTTATTTCATGTAACTGGCCGTCATCTTTTTGATTCTTTCCGCCAATGTTTCACTGGACAATTTCTCTCTCAATCGATCTGTAATAATAGGAAAACTAAATGGTGTTGGCTTTTTGCATTGTTTCCAGACGATAGTTTGCTGATTCACTCTTTCCAAAGCCTGAATCAAACGACCTTCTTCCAACTGATGTTCAAATGTTTCTGAATAAGCCTGCTGAAGTAATAAATTATCCGGTTCATAATCCCTGAAAACTTCAAAAAGCAATTGCGAACCACTCTGTAAATGTTTCGTTTTAACAGGTCGTCCAGGCATTCCGGTAAAAACCAATCCGGCTATTACGGCAATATCCCTGAATTTTCTTCGTGCCATTTCAGTTAAATTTAAGCTTTTTTGCAAATCGTGATGCACATACTCTGTTGAAAACAAATTATTATCAAAAACCGACTGCATATCAATTTCCTGATCGGAGAGTAATTCAAACCCGTAATCATTATACGCCAGCGAAAAAGTAATTGGAAACAATAAACTAATACGATACGACAAAATACTCGCTAAGGCTTCATGCACAAACCGCCCTTCGAAAAGGTAAAAAACAGCATGAAAACCTTCTCTGGTTTTAAAGGTTTCTATCAGAAATTCATCATCAGAAGGCACAATACTTTCCTTTCGCTGTCTTGCAAAAATAGGTTGCAAAGCTTTTAATTCCGGAGTTAGATTATCGCTGTTTGCAGCATATAATTCTTCCCGAAGCAATTCGCTCATTTGCATTGATAATGCCATTCGTCCGCCCATCCAGCTTACTGTTCGGGATTCTTTTTTGGGATCTGCTTTTCGAACTAATACCTGCATGTTTTTTACACGAAATAATTCCAGTCTTTTTCCGGCAAAGGTAAAAACATCTCCAGGCTGCAGTTTTGAGACAAACCATTCTTCAATGTTTCCAATATAACCGCCGCTTAAAAATTTAACGTTCAATGAAGCGTCTCCAACAATAGTTCCTATCTGCATTCTGTGATGCATGGCAATCAATCTACTGTTGATTTTAAAACGTCCGTCTTCTTCTATTTCTACTTTTTTGTATTCATCATAAGCCTGCAAGCTTTGACTTCCATTGGTAATGAAGTTCAGAATCCAGTTCCAGTTTTCTTTTGTGATGTTTTGATAACAGAACGTTTGTCGAACTTCTTCAAAAATTTCATCTGGAAAAAATCCATCAGAAACAGCCAATGTATTCAGATATTGTACCAAAACATCCCAACTGTTTAAATACGGAATACGGTCTTCAACAATAGTTTTGGCAACCGCTTTTTTAAGTGCAGAAGCTTCAATCAATTCTATAGCGTGAGTTGCCAAAAAATAAATCACACTTTCTTTTCCGGGTTGATGTCCGCTTCGTCCTGCTCTTTGTAAAAATCGAGCAACACCTTTTGGTCCGCCAACCTGAATAATGGTTTCAACAGGAGCAAAATCTACCCCCAAATCCAAACTTGACGTACAAACTACTAGTTTTAATTCTTCGTTTCTAATCGCATTTTCAACCCATAAACGAGTTTCCCTACTAATGCTTCCGTGATGCATGGCCATTTCGCCTGCAAATTCAGGATATTTTTCTAATATTGCCTGAAACCAAATTTCGCAGGCAGAACGTACATTGGTAAAAATTAACGTTGTCTTGCTTTTCCTTACTATTTTTGCAACCTCATCAATTAGATGCAGTCCCATATGACCACGCCACGGATAACTGTCCATTTTGTCGGGTAATATCGAAAGTACTTTTATTTTTTTATTGATATGGGCTTTAATCAGAACTGAATTTTGATAAGCTTCAGAATCTAATCCTAATAATACTTGCTGCGCCAATTCGAGATTTCCAATAGTTGCCGAAATTCCCCAAATTCGCATTTTGGGTGCAATGGTTTTTAATCGGGACAAAGCGAGTTCCATTTGAACACCTCGTTTTGTTCCTAATAATTCGTGCCATTCATCTACTACAATTGCTGAACAATTGGCAAAGGTTTTAGCAAATTCTTTTGAAGCCAATAGTAATTGCAGACTTTCCGGAGTGGTAACCAGCAAGTCTGGCATTTTTTTGCTTTGCTTTGTTCTTTCACTTTGCGAAGTATCTCCGGACCGAATTCCAACCGTCATTTGCGTATCCAGATCGTTAAGAATTCTTTCGGCAGCTTGTTTTATTTCAACAGAAAGTGCACGTAAAGGCGTTATCCAGATGGCTTTTAATCCGGGTTTATGTTTGGTTTTATAATTCGGATTTTTCTTCATGTAATCGAGAACGATC
>Ga0247814_10000241_pt1 | contig 48632 bp, 46 predicted proteins | sample UWRJL179409R1_FD_179947 | JGI IMG/M metagenome (GOLD analysis project Ga0247814, IMG submission 179947) | Plant litter microbial communities from Arlington Agricultural Research Station in Wisconsin, United States - UWRJ-L179-409R-1 | ecosystem: Environmental > Terrestrial > Plant litter >... | reverse complement strand
CAGCCATCAGCGGCGTGGTGCTGGCTTGCAGCAACGCCGACAACCCGTTGTAGGGGATGTTCCAGACCAGCTTCTGCCAGCGCGCCAGTTGCAGGTTGGGCATGGCATGCGCGTCGAGGCCGGTGGAGCGGAGCAGGTTCGCGCCCTCTTCCACCCACGCAAGTTGGCCGGCCGCATCGTTTGCCGGACCGCTGTGATAACCCAGGCTCACGGCGCCAAACGCCTGATGCGCGACGATGCCGGGTGCCGTGCGGTGCGCGCAGACGAAACATAGGCCGCCCAACAGGTGCAGCGAATCAGGTAGCCGGCTGCGCAGGCTGTCTTCGACGCCAAGGCCATTTTGCAGAACCAGCACCTTGGCCCCAGGTGCAGCGGCCTGCGCAATGGCCGGTGCCAGTTCGGCGTTGCTGGTGGCTTTGGCGCCTACCAGCAGCCAATCGCACAGGGGCATGTCTGCGGCGCAGGAATACGCCTGCACCGGATTCAGCCTCAGTTCGCCAAACACCGCGCTGTCCACGCGCAAGCCGTGTTGCGTCACCGCGGCAAACTCACTGCGCAGCAAAAAATGCACATCGAAACCGGCGCGTGCCAGCATCACGCCATAAAAACCGCCGATGGCGCCGGTGCCGATAATTCCGATTCGGGGTCGCGTCACGTCATGGCTCATGCCGATCTCCTTGCTTGTTGATTGCCGGCTTGTTGATTGCCGGGCTCAGGGCAGTTCATCGGGTTCACGGGTCAATCCCAGGTTCAAGGCGGCGCGGATTGCGCTGTCGGTGAGCGGCGCACGCAGCGCGCCGAAAAACTCGCCGTCGCGCACGATGAACAATGCAGGCAGATGAAACACTTCATAGCGCTCTACCGCGCCGCCGTTTTCCTCGGCATCGATCCAGCACAATCGCTGCACCGGTAAACCCAGTCGGGGCAGCTGTTGCCGGGCATAACGGCAGCTTGCACAACCGACGCTGGTGAAGATCAGCAGCGAGATGCCAGGCAATTGCAGCAGTTGTTGGTCGACATCAAAGTCGCTCAGTTCAAGCTGATCCAAGAAAACGCCTCCTGTAAGGCAGCACACTATCCGTTTCCCCGCGGGTGCTTGCAAATATCCTTGTAACGCCCGCAGACCAAAAAACCTGCATTAACAGTGACCATCCAGCCTTTACCAAGGGATAAAGCGGTGTTTGCCCATTGTCGAACAACGGCCTAACGCGCTAAGGTTCCGCTCCCCGCTGCGCTCCAATCATGCTGGCTTCGCCGCACGGGCTACGTTGGCGGCCAGCACCGTGACCTGATGAGAACACGATGGCTGATCTACCGATTGACGACCTCAACGTTTCTTCCAACGAGACTCTGATCACGCCGGATCAGCTCAAGCGCGAAATCCCGTTCTCCGCTGCTGCTCTGCGCACCGTGAGCCAGGGCCGCGAAGTCATCCGCAACATCCTCGACGGCAAGGATCATCGCCTGTTCGTGGTGATCGGGCCGTGCTCGATCCACGACATCAAGGCTGCCCACGAATACGCCGAACGCCTCAAAGCGTTGGCTGCAGAAGTGTCTGACACCTTGTATCTGGTGATGCGCGTCTATTTCGAGAAGCCGCGTACAACCGTCGGCTGGAAAGGTCTGATCAACGATCCGTACCTGGATGACTCGTTCAAGATTCAGGACGGCCTGCACATCGGTCGTCAACTGCTGCTGGATCTGGCTGAAATGGGCCTGCCAACCGCAACCGAAGCGCTGGACCCGATCTCCCCGCAATACCTGCAGGACCTGATCAGCTGGTCGGCCATCGGTGCTCGCACCACCGAATCCCAGACTCACCGGGAAATGGCTTCGGGCCTGTCCTCGGCCGTCGGCTTCAAGAACGGCACCGATGGCGGCCTGACCGTGGCGATCAATGCCTTGCAGTCTGTTTCCAGCCCACACCGGTTCCTGGGCATCAACCAGGAAGGCGGCGTCTCCATCGTGACCACCAAGGGCAACGCCTACGGTCATGTGGTGCTGCGCGGCGGTAACGGCAAGCCAAACTATGATTCGGTGAGCGTCGCGCTCTGCGAGCAGGCGCTGAACAAGGCCAACATCAAGCCGAACATCATGGTCGATTGCAGCCACGCCAACTCCAATAAGGATCCGGCGTTGCAGCCGCTGGTCATGGAAAACGTCGCCAACCAGATTCTGGAAGGCAACCAGTCGATCATCGGCCTGATGGTTGAAAGTCATTTGAACTGGGGTTGTCAGGCAATTCCGAAAGATCTGTCTGAACTGCAATACGGCGTGTCCGTGACCGATGCCTGCATCGATTGGGAAAGCACCGAAAAAACCTTGCGCAGCATGCACGCCAAACTCAAGGATGTGCTGCCCAAGCGCGAACGCGCTTAAGCCTGCACGCAGAAACAAAAACGCCGGGCATTTGCTCGGCGTTTTTCATTGCACGGTCAGTCGAAGGCGTAAGTCAGATCTTGGCGGCCTGGCGCTGGTTACGTTCCATGTAACGCTCGACATAGGAACATGACGGAATCACGGTGTATCCCATTCTGTCGGCGTAATCGAGCGCCTGCTCGGTAAGCGCCGCAGCGATACCCCTGCCACGCAGGGCATTGGGTACGAAGGTCCGGTAAATATCCAGAGTCTGCTTACCCAGGTCCATATAGGTCAGGTAGGCACGGTGACCTTCAATATTGATCTCGAACTGGTGACCGTTCTGATCATGGTGGATGGACAACGCCTCGCTCATCACTACTCCTCGCGGGTCTTGGAATTGGACCCCTACCTTACCGATGTTTTTCCGGCGAAGGAACATCTACGCCACCCCGTGCCTGTTTTGGACACCGAGAAGAGCTTTGCTGATCCCAACAAAAGAGCACCTGCAAATAGTAGGCGTCATTGGGGAATATGCTCAAGCGTGTCTACCGCAAAAAATCGCGATTGAACATCTGACGACGCAGATAGTTATGCCGATCCTCACCGAATCTTGTCGATTGAGACGTGCGGGCCAATTGAAAGTCACGTCGGCATGGGTCAGGTACATCAACAATCAGCCGCAGTCGTTAATGGCAAAGGCGTGAGTCATTGACTAACGTTGGGTGTAGGAACGTCGCTTTCGTTGGAGAGCCTGGCGATCCTGCGCGTCACAGCGAGCAGAAAGTGCACCGTCCCAAGACTGAATATTTTCTGGATAAATAGCGTGAGCAGTTTCACCGAACACTTTCAAAGCCAAGAAATTTTCTGCTTCTTGCGCTTGGTCAGTTTACTTACTACAAACAATGGGTAGTATGTACGCCGGTCATTTTCTCACTTTCGAGAGATGACTAAATTGAAAAAAAGTCCTTGAAGGGGAACACGATGAACAACGTTCTGAAATTCTCTGCTCTGGCTCTGGCTGCAGTTCTGGCCACCGGTTGCAGCAGCGTATCCAAAGAAACCGAAGCTCGCCTGACCGCTACCGAAGACGCAGCAGCTCGTTCGCAAGCTCGCGCTGATGAAGCTTATCGCAAAGCTGACGAAGCTTTGGCTGCAGCTCAAAAAGCTCAGCAAACTGCTGACGAAGCCAACGAGCGCGCTCTGCGTATGTTGGACAAGGCTAGCCGCAAGTAATAATCCCTCGGGATTATTGATAAGCCGACCCGGTTCCGGGTCGGCTTTTTTGTGGCCTATGCTTTACGTCGGAGTTGTTGGAAAGGGGCTTTTGTGGGAGAGGACTCGTCCTCGATAGCCAGTCCAGACGATCCGAATCCGCCTTACCTACCTGCGGTGCTGAAACGATAGCCATCGAGGACAAGTCCTCTCCCACAAGTAGACGGCATGACTTCGGATATACGTCTTACTGCAACGGCAGCGGGTTACTCGCAGCCACCGCCGAGCCCGGCACCGCGATTTCTACCGGCATGCCATCTTCAGCGGCCACGACGTCGCGAACCAGATCCCAGTTCATGCGCAGGTTATTGGCCAGGTCTTCGCGCTTGAGCAAGGCGTTGATCACTGCCGTGTGCTTATCGACGATCGATGGATTGCCGCTTTCGTCGAGCGGGGTGTGCGCTTCGAGATACACCTTGCCGCCGCTGATGCCAAATTTGTATGGCTCGCTCATGATCCGCACCGGCGTACCGACGGGGGCCATGCCCGCCAGTTCGAGCACGTTGTTGTTGTACATGCGGAAACAGCCATGGCTGGTGCGCATGCCAATGCCGAATTTCTTGTTGGAGCCGTGAATCAGGTAGCCGGGCAAACCCAGGCCGAACTTGAAGGGCCCCAGGGGATTGTCGGGACCGGCCGGGACCACGCCTGGCAACGGATCGCCATCAGCAGCGTGCTCGGCACGAATCGAAGCCGGCGGCGTCCAGGTCGGATTGGGCGTCTTGGCGATGACCTTGGTCACCGCAATCGGTGATCCCCAACCTTCGCGGCCGATGCCCAGCGGATAGGTATGTACGACGTTCTGGCCTTTGGGATAGTAGTAAAGGCGGTATTCGGCGAGGTTGATGACGATGCCTTCGCGCGGGCCCGGCGGCAGCACGAAGCGGGTCGGCAACACGATCTGTCGGCCTGCGCCCGGCAACCATGGATCGATGCCCGGGTTGGCCGCGATCATCTCCAGATAACCCAGATCGTACCGGGTCCCCAGGTCGGCGAAGGTATCTTCATATTTGGCTGTAACCGTCTGCACCTGGCCGACGATATCTTCGCCAGGCGGTGGCAGTGGAAATTCCAAAGCGGAAACGGAGCCCGCCGCACAGAGTGCAGCAAGCGACAGACAGCGGGTAACGGCTGGAATGCGCGACAACATCCGGGGAATCCTTGGCAACGACGGCGGGTAGAAAGAAGCGAATTGTACACCGCTGCCAAGGCAATCGGGAGGCGGCGTGCTATTACTCGTTGAAGCGCAATTCCGGCCAGATCGGCCGTGTCCCACGCTTCTGCGACTCGACAATGGCACGGCACAATGAGCACAGGCGCTCATCGCGAAATACCGTCCTTTCCACGGCTGACCAGCGCGGCTGAGCTGGCAGCAACGTGCCACACAACGTCCGGTCGATGGTGCCGCCCAGCTCAAGTTGCCGGGCGACCAGATGCACCTTTACTTCCTGGCACGCGAACAGGTCGAGCTGTTCATCAGGCTCGATCAGTTGATAGGCATACAGGGACCAGGCGGGACGGGGCATGGAGGGCTCCAGATCGGGGGGCGCCACCTTAGCCCAAAGCCCCCCGCTAGAAAAGCCTCAAAGCAGCGGTTTTAGCGTCGGCCAGACATTTTCCAGCAACTTGCCCTGGGCTCCGGCAGCCGGATGCAGCCCATCGGCCTGCATCAACTCGGGAATGCCGCCCACGCCTTCGAGGAAAAACGGCACCAGCGGCACCTTCTTCTCTTCTGCAAGGTTGCTGTAGACCGCCTTGAACGCATTGGTATAACGCGGCCCGTAGTTGGGCGGGATCTGCATGCCCAGCAGTAACACCTTGGCGCCCGCCTCCCTGGACTTGTCGATCATCGTTGCAAGATTTTGTTGCAAAGAAGCTGGCTGCTGGCCACGCAGGCCATCATTGCCGCCCAATTCGAGGATCACCAGTTCCGGCTTATGCTCTGCAAGCAGCGCAGGCAGCCGCGCCTGACCTCCGGCACTGGTGTCGCCACTGATGGAGGCATTGACCACTTTGTCGGTGAAACCTTCCTGTTTCATGCGTTGTTCCAGCAACGATACCCATCCCACGCGGGTATCCAGGCCGAAAGCCGCGCTGATACTATCCCCAACGATCAACACCGTGCCCGCCGCCGCTCCTTGTGACAGCAGCAGCAACCCCAGGCCAGCACTTAAAAACCACGCACGCATCGGATTCTCCATGAGTGAAAGTATTCTCAGTGCTCTGAGCCTCAGTAAAGTGGTCCCCAGCACCGAAGGTGACCTGACCATCCTGCACGAACTCTCCCTGGAACTAAACAAGGGCGACAGCCTGGCCATCGTTGGCGCCTCGGGTTCGGGCAAATCCACGCTGCTCGGTTTGCTCGCCGGCCTCGACCTGCCCAGCGCTGGTGCTGTGGTTCTGGCCGGCCGCAACCTCAGCGAGCTGGACGAAGACCAGCGCGCCCGGGTGCGCTCCGAACACGTGGGTTTTGTGTTTCAGTCGTTCCAGTTGCTGGACAGCCTGAATGCGCTGGAAAACGTCATGCTGCCCATGGAGCTCAAAGGCCGCAACGACGCCCGCGAACAGGCCCGCGTACTGCTTGAGCGGGTGGGTCTGGGCAAACGCCTGACTCACACGCCGCGTCAGCTGTCCGGTGGCGAGCAGCAGCGGGTTGCCATTGCCCGCGCTTTCGCCGCCGACCCTGACGTGTTGTTCGCCGATGAGCCGACCGGCAATCTGGACAGCCACACCGGCGAACGGATCAGCGATCTGCTGTTCGAACTGAACAAGGAGCGCGGCACGACCCTGGTTCTGGTTACCCACGACGAGCGCCTGGCCCATCGCTGCCGACGCCTGATCCGACTCGAAGGTGGCCGTCTGGTCGCCCCACTGGAGCCTTGATGGCACGCCTGCCTTTTGTTCGCCTGCTCAACCTCGCTGTCCGCCAACTGCTGCGCGATGCTCGCGCCGGTGAATTGCGGGTGCTGTTCTTTGCCCTGCTGGTGGCCGTTGCCGCCAGCACTGCCATCGGTTATTTCGGCGCCCGCCTGAACGGCGCCATGCTGATGCGCGCCACCGAGTTTCTCGGCGCCGACCTGGTGCTCGAAGGATCAAGCCCGGCCAAGCCGCAGCAGATTGAGGCAGGCGAAGCGCTCAAGCTCGATCATTCTCAAGTGGTGATTTTTTCCAGCGTGATTGCCACTGATGCCGGCATCCAGCTGTCCAGCGTCAAAGCCGTCGATACTGCTTATCCGCTACGCGGCGAACTGAAGAGCGCAGCCGACCTGTATCAACCCGAGCAAGTCAGCCAGGGCCCCAAACCCGGAGAAGCCTGGGCTGAATCGCGGATGTTTCCCGCCGTTGACCTGAAAATCGGCGACGACATCGATGTCGGTTCCAAAACCCTCAAGCTCACTCGGGTGCTGACCTACGAACCGGACCGCGCGGGTAATTTCTACAGCCTCACGCCGCGCGTAATGATCAATCTGGCGGACTTGCAGGCCACTGGCGTCGTGCAGCCGGGCAGCAGGGTCAGCTTTCGAGAAATGTGGAGCGGCCCGCCTGAAGCCCTCGCGGCCTATCGCAAAGCCATCGAGCCGGGCATGGAGCCGCATCAGGAAATCAAGGACGCGCGTGACGGCAGCCAACAGATTGGCGGCGCACTGGGCAAGGCCGAACGTTATCTGAACATGGCGAGTCTGGTGGCCGTGCTGCTGGCCGGGGTCGCCGTGGCATTGTCGGCGTCGCGCTTCGCCGTGCGGCGCTTCGATGCCAGCGCGCTGATGCGCTGCCTGGGCCTGTCGCGTAACGAAGCATTGCTGCTGTTCAGTCTGCAATTGGCGATGCTCGGGTTGCTGGCCAGCCTGAGCGGCGCGTTACTGGGCTGGGTCGCGCAACTCGGGTTGTTTGCCCTGCTGCATGACTTGCTGCCTGCCGCTGTTCCGCCCGGTGGTCTGATGCCCGCAGTGGCGGGCATCGGCACCGGACTGGTGGCACTGGCCGGCTTCGCCCTGCCGCCGCTTGCCGCCCTGGGCCGGGTTCCACCCTTGCGCGTGCTGCGCCGGGACATGCTGCCAATCCCCGCCAGTTCCTGGCTGGTGTATGGCGCTGCATTGCTGGCGCTGGGCCTTATCATGTGGCGATTGAGCCTGGATCTGGTGCTGACGTTCGCCCTGCTCGGCGGCGGCGTGATCGCTGCCGTGGTCCTTGGCGGCCTGCTGTTACTGGCTCTGAAAAGCCTGCGTCGTCTGTTGGCGGGGGCTTCGTTGCCGTGGCGCCTTGGCCTGGGCCAGTTGCTGCGCTATCCACTGGCCGCAGCAGGACAATCCCTGGCTTTTGGCCTGATCCTGTTGTCGATGGGCTTGATCGCGTTGTTGCGCGGCGAACTACTCGACACCTGGCAAAACCAGCTGCCCAAGGACGCGCCGAATTACTTTGTGCTCAATGTGCTGCCTGACGACAAGGACCGCTTCAGCCAACAGTTGACGCAGATCTCTTCTCATTCGGCGCCGTTGTACCCCGTCGTGCCAGGCCGCTTGATGAACATCAATGACAAGCCGGTCAGCGATTTTGTCACCAAGGATTCCCGTGGCGAAAACGCCACGCGCCGTGACCTGAACCTGACCTGGGCCGCTGACTTGCCAGAAGGCAACACGGTCACGGCTGGCAATTGGTGGCAGGCACCGGCCGACGCCTCTGCCGCGACAACGCCGGGGGTTTCGGTGGAGTCCAAACTGGCCGAAAGCCTGAGCATCAAGATGGGCGATCGACTGAGTTTCAATGTCGGCGGGCTGACCCGAGACGCTGTGGTCACCAGCTTGCGGGACATCAATTGGGACACGTTCCAGCCCAACTTCTTCATCATCTTCGAACCCGGCACCCTGCAGGATCTGCCCACGACTTACATGACCAGTTTTTACCTGCCGCCGGGCAAGGACAAACAGATCGTCGACCTGTCGCGCACGTTCCCCTCGATCAGCCTGCTGGGCGTCGAAGCATTGCTGGCACAGGTGCGCAGCATCCTCGATCAGGTCACTTTGGCGGTGCAGTTCGTCTTGCTGTTCGTGCTGGCGGCGGGCATTGCGGTGCTGTTCTCGGGCTTGCAGGCAACGCTTGACGAGCGCATCCGCCAGGGCGCGCTGGTGCGGGCACTGGGTGCCGAGCGCAAGTTGCTGGTCAAGGCGCGGCGCATCGAGTTCGGCCTGTTGGGCGCGGTGAGCGGCCTGCTGGCAGCGCTGGGTTGTGAACTGGTGAGCTTCGCCCTGTATCGCTATGCCTTCGATCTGGTCTGGTACCCGCACGCATGGCTGCTCTTGCTGCCGGTGATTGGTGCGCTGCTGGTCGGTGGCGCGGGCGTGTTCGGCACGCGGCGGGCGCTGAATGTCAGCCCGCTGACGGTATTGCGCGAAGGTTGAATACTGCGGCGCTGCTTCGCTGGTCGGCTTGATCAGCGAGGCAGCCATCAGCCCGGATAGGTAATGCTATTGATCCACCACAGCATTTCGCCATTCGGGGTCTGCACCACGGCTCCATCGCCCTCTTCTTTCTTCAGCAGCGCGCGAGCCATCGGTGAGTCGATGGAGATGTAATCATTGCGACCGTAAATCTCGTCGTAACCCACCACGCGGAATTTCTTGATCTCCCCCGCTTCGTTCTCGATCTCGACCCAGGCACCGAAAAATACCCGGCCCTCCTGCTCCGGCGAGTAGGCAACCACACGCACGTCCTCAAGACGCTTGCGCAGATACCTGACTCTGCGATCGATTTCCCGCAGCAGCTTCTTGTTGTATTGGTAGTCGGCGTTTTCACTGCGATCACCCAGCGACGCCGCCCACGTCACCTTGCGCGTGGTGTCCGGCCGCTTTTCCCGCCACAGGTAATCCAGCTCCTGCTTCAGCGCGTCATGCCCTTCTTTGGTAATGATGTTGGTGCTCAAGACGGTTTTCTCACTCTCGAAAATCTCCAACTGGATCGGATCGCGAATCGGCAGCGAGTATAGATCACAGTCATCCTGCGGCAATGCAGTTGTCGCGTGGATCGAGCAGGGGAAAAAAGTGGGCAGACGCACCAACGCCAGCCGTCCCCCCTTTTTTGCCGGGGACGAAATGCGCCCGGTCACAATACCGAGAAGTTGTAGCTCACGATCAAACGTGTCTCATCCACGTCCCGGGCAAACTTCTCGTAGTTGGTCCGGTAGGTTGCATTGCGTAAGCGCAGACTGACATCGCGAAATGTTCCGCCCTGCACCACGTACTTGAGTTCGCTGTCGCGCTCCCACTCTTTGCCCTCCCGCTCGCTGCCCAGTACCTTGATGTGGTCACCGCTCACATACCGGGTCAGGAAACTCAACCCATTGATACCAATGCCCTTGAAATCGTAGTCGTAACGCAATTGCCAGGACCGCTCCTGAGCCGCAGCGAAGTCGTTGACCTGCACGTAGTTCACCAGATACGGATTCGTCCCATCCAGATAAGGCATGGAATTGTCGCCATTCATGCGCTGCCAACCGGCACTGAACGTGTGGCCGCTGATGGCATAAGCGAGCATCCCGCTAAGGGCGCGGTTATCGATGGAACCGGCGCGAGCATCGCCACTGTCATCACTCTTGAGCACACGCAAATCAGCCTTGAGTGACCCAGCGGCCAATGGCTGGGAGGCCAACAGGCCAACGAAATGCTGACGATAGATATCGTCCAGCTGCGCATAGTGGTACTGGGCGGTCAGGTGGTCGTTGATTTTGTAGTCGAAGCCGTACATGTCGAAATGGTCGGCGGTGGTATTGCAGGCATAGCGTTTATTCTTGCAATGCACGCGAATGTCTTGGGAGTCGGTGGAGTCCCGGGCAGTGTACTTGTCGAGGCGTGCGGCCATGACGGTCAGATTCCTGATCTCTCTGGACGTCAGCAGTGCACCGTTGAACATCGTTGGCAGCAGGCGGCCGTCGTTGTACTTGAGCAGGGGAACATCCGGCAACAATGCGCCGTATTTCAATACGCTGTCGGCGATGCGTAGCTTGCCGGTGAGCCCCAATTTGGCGTACTGGTCTTTCGAACCACGGGGATTTTCGCCCGTGGAAGGCAGCAAGCCGCTGTTACTGCTGTCGGCACTGGAGTCCAGCTTGATCCCGAACATGCCCAACGCATCGATCCCGAAACCGACGGTGCCTTCTGTGTAGCCCGATTGCAGATTGAGAATGAAACCCTGAGCCGACTCTTCCCGTTTGGAAGCGCCCTGATCGGTGGACGTGTGCCCGTCACGGAAGTCGCGATTGAAGTAAACAGTGCGCGATTCGACTTTTGCTGTCGTGTCGTCGATGAAGCCGCTTGCTTGAACCTGAGCGGAAAAACCGGCGTACAGAAACAGAGCGCCACAGCCGAGTGAACGGCGCGCCATGATGAAAGGAAATGGGGGACGCATGAAAAAAAGCTCCAACAGTGCAGCGTTCGCGCGAAGCGCAATTAGCCAGATAAATAGCCTTCACCCGGACAACGAATTGGCCGGGATGAAGTAGTGACACGAGGTGAGAAAGGATAATGGCAGAAGGCTTTTGGTCCTTACAGGCGACTTTAGTCTGCAAGTGACCGGTGCTTTTGATGGTGCGCGAGCGCTCTATTCCGGCCGTTTACAGCAGGCAATGAGGGTGTGCGCCGTAGATCTGCACGTGCTGCGCAATCGTCAAACGTCACTCAGCAGCGAGTAATCAATCCCTGCCGCGCAATACGCGTCAGGTTCCGGATCATCTCTTCGGCATGTTCGGCATCCGGCGCTTGCAGCACAGCCAGGTCGAATTGATCGTCCTTGAACTCTGCGAGGGATTGCAGGGTGTCGACAAACTGGATCAGGAACGCATGTGGCCCGCCATTGCGTCGTGGCCAGCCATCCAGATAGCGCAGCAATGTCGGCTGATGCGAGCCGCCAAGCAGGATCTTTGGATTTTTACGGGCGAATTGAGTGGCGATGGGAGAGATACGAACAACGGGATGCAGACGGGTCATGATGTTATGTCTCAGCCTCAATAAATCCGCTGGGCAGCGGTGAGAGGCAACACCGAACCAACGCTTTAGCGGTATTTCGAAGTCCTGAGACTTCTATCGGCAAGCATCATGCTCACCTGGCGCCCCGCAAGTAGTTGTTTAAATCGGCGCATGAGCAGCATCGTAGAGAAGCCGTCGGCTAATTGTCAAATGCCATCGTTCGGAGTTTTTCTGCCGGTGTTGTTGATTGATTGAGTACATATCCATTGCTGCGGTTACAGCGACAACGGATATGCACGCATTCCCCTGCAGGACCGAATTTATCCGCGAGACAGGTGGAATGCGATCCGAAATGGTCGGGACTCAATCAGTCACCAATAGCCCGATCCACCGACACCTTGCCCGCACCCTCGATCAATACCGCAACAACGCCACCCAACAACGCCAGGGCAAATTCATAACCGTTGTTGGCCATGAACAACCCGTGACTGATATGTACCGAGAAAATCGCCACCACCAGCGTCAGCGCCAGCACTACAGCAGCCGGACGGGCCAGCAGGCCGATCACCAGGCCCAGGCCGCCGAAGAACTCCGCACTGCCTGACAGCAACGCCATGAGATAACCCGGAGTCAGACCCAGGCTGGCCATGTATTGCCCGGTGCCTTCCAGGCCATAACCGCCAAATGCGCCAAACAGCTTCTGGCTGCCGTGAGCGATAAAAATGATCCCGACCAGGATACGCACGATGGTCAGGCCGTAACCGGCACGGGTAGTGAAAACTGCTTTGATCAGAGGGCTCATGCTGTTCATTCCATTAGTGAAGTAATGGCGCCATCATAATCGTATTTACTCATGTGATAAGCGCATAAAACCCATCATACCTATCAGTTACTTCGATTATTTTCTGACGGTCAGTTTTCCGGGTCGGGTGTCTTCCAGTGAATCGCGCTCGCGATCAAATGCCAGATAATATTTGTTCACACTATTAACGTAGCTCACCACGCCCATTCCAGCCTGTTCCATCGCCACGCGCTCGGTCTGGAAAAACCATTGATCCGGATTCAAGCCGCGCCGCCTGGCCTCGACACGCATACCTTGCACACGCTCCGGGCCAAGGTTGTACGCGGCCAGGGTAAAGGCCATGCGTTCGCGCTCGTTGAACCTGGGGCCGGCAAAAAACTTGCGGCGGATCAACGCGAGGTATTTGGCACCGGCCTGGACATTGTTGTCTGCCGTCTGGATATTGCCGACGCCGACCCGCTGCGCCGCCGACGGCGTAATCTGCAGCAGCCCGGTTGCGCCGCCGCTGCCTCTGGCGCCCGGATCCAGCGCCGACTCCTTGAACGCCAGAGCCGCCAGATTCAGCCAATCCATGCCCTGAGCGTCTGCATGGCGCTGCAACATCGGGCGCAGTTCTTCCAGACGCTGGCGATCCGCGCGGGCCAGCGGGTTGTGGACGCGATACAGATTTTTGTAGGCCTTCTGGAACGCAACGTCCTGATTGGCGGGTGCACGATAGGTCTTGAGGAAACTGTCGATAGTGGCGTGCAACACCGATGCATCCTGGCGCACGTACCAGTTCATGTCGCTGCCGGTGCTCAGGGTCAACGCCCGGTCGACGCGCAGTTTCGGCATGACCCGCACCCAGCGCTCGGCAATCGGTTGCTCCACGACCGTCAGGTGAAAGATCCCCGCCTGGACCATTTCCAGCACATCTTCCACCGCCAGACTCGGGTCGACCCACTCGATCTTCACCGGCGGCAGCTTGCGCAACGCCAGGCGCTGGTTCAATTGATGCACCGCTTCATCGGCGGCGCTGCCCGCAGAAAGACTCAAGGTACGGCCGGACAATTGCTCCACATGCTTGAAAGCACGCTCGCCCTTGACTCCGATCAGCACCAACGGCACCTGGCTGACGATAGGCGCGCTGGCCTCAATGCCCTTCACGCCCGTGGCATCGAGCAATTCACCGGGCGCGACCAGATCGCCCTCGCCGCGTCGCAACGCGCTGAGCAACTGAGTCTTGGCTTTGGGAATGATTTTGAAAGTGATCTGCTGGCCGTCGCGGGAATGACTGTTGAGGTATTTCTCGAACGCCTGGAGTCGGTGATATTCGACGCCGATTTCCTCGCCCTTCGCATCGCCGGAACTGTTGCGGCTCTGGTTGACCAGCACACGCAAAACCTTGCTGCTGCGGATAGCGGCCAGATCCCGGACTTGGGTTTTGTGTTGCACCAGTTGCGGACCAGCCTGACGCGCGCTCGCCGGGAACGGTGCCAAGGCCATCAGAAAAACGACAGGGACAATCAAGGCTCGGATCATTCACTCTCCAGGGAAATGCCGGTCGAAAAGCACGAAACAACAGGGGAATTGCAGGCACGGGTTAGGCGCGACTGCTCTTGAATCGATCAACCTGACTGAGCAACAGCACTCAACCGGTTGAAATATCTAGGTTTTATTATTAGCCACGAAGCTCTGATATCCTCAGCGGTCTCCGGCTTGAGGTAGCACCATGCAACTCATCGACATCGGCGTCAATCTGACAAATCCCAGCTTCGCCTCGCAACGACAGGCGGTTCTCGATCGCGCCTATGCTGCGGGCGTCTGCCAACTGGTCGTGACCGGCACCAGCATCGAAGGCAGCGAACAGGCTTTGCAGCTCTGCCACGAACTGGATGAGGATGCCCGGCACCTGTTCAGCACTGCGGGAATTCATCCCCATTCAGCGAGCGATTGGACCACCGATACCGAGCAACAGTTGCGTGCCCTGCTCAAAGAAGATCGCGCGCGCGCCGTTGGCGAATGCGGCCTGGATTTCAATCGTGACTTTTCGCCACGCCCGCAGCAGGAAAAAGTCCTGGAAGCGCATCTGGCGCTGGCCGTGGAATTGCAATTGCCGGTATTTCTCCACGAACGCGACGCCAGCCAGCGTCTGCTGGAAATCCTGCGTGACTATCGCGACCGTCTGCCCGCCGCAGTCGTGCACTGTTTTACCGGCGAACAGCGGGCCTTGTTCAGTTATCTGGATCTGGATCTGCACATCGGCATCACCGGCTGGATCTGCGATGAACGGCGTGGCACGCACCTGCATCCGCTGGTCCGCGACATTCCCCGTGGCCGCTTGATGCTGGAAAGCGATGCGCCCTATCTGCTGCCGCGTACCTTGCGACCCAAGCCGAAAAACGGCCGCAACGAGCCGGCCTATCTGCCCGAAGTGTTACGCGAAGTGGCCCTGCATCGGGGTGAAACCGAGGAAGATCTGGCCGCACACAGCAGCCGCTGCGCACGCAGCTTTTTCGACTTGCCCCAGCTTGCGGACGCTCACGTCTAACGTGCGCTTGACCCAAATCAACATATTCTCTGATCATTGGCCCATCATGGTGGCACCTTGCCGCACGTCTACCCACGACTAACCAAAGAAGACCTCTTATGGGCACCTGGCTTAGCAATCTTTCGCTGAAGTACAAGTTCTGGGCCGTGAACGCGGTCGCCTTCATTACCACGCTGTTGCTGGTGATCTATGCCTCGCAACTCGAACAACAGGCACGCGTCGATGGCGCTCGTCAGTCCGCCCAGGCGCAAGCGCGACTGATCGGTTCGTGGCCTGCCGGGCAAGCGGTTCCCGCTGGCAACGAGGTGCTGGTGTTCCCTCAGGGTCAAACGCCGAAGTTCAAGGAGCAGTCATTGCCGCAACTGGCCAGCGGCACTGGCTGGGTCGAGCTGAACCTGCAAACGTCCACCGATGACAACACGCTGATCGGCGCTCAGGTCGTGGCGCGTGCCGACGGCCAGCGCATCGCGATCCTGGCCTTCGCGCCAAGCGTGACGCAAGTTCTGCAAGCCCGCTTCGTCAACTACGCCGTTGCCGTATTCGTGCTGATGCTGGCCATGCTCTGCGCATCGCAATTGCTGATTCGCTTCCTGCTCAGTCAGCTCAACACCCTCAAGGATGTGATGCTGCACGTCGAGAAAAGCGGCGATCTGTCGGCCCGAGTGCCGCTGACCGGCGATGATGAAGTAGGCCAGATGGCCAAGGCGTTCAACGCGATGCAGGCCGGTTATCAGCGCGTGGTCAACATTGTCGCCCAGACCGCTGCACGTCTGGATCAGGGCGCTGCGCATCTGGCGGCGGGCATGAATGACGTGCGCCACGGCATGCTCGGCCAGCAGAGCGAAACCGATCAGGTTGCCACCGCGATCAACGAGATGTCCGCCACCGTTTATCACATTGCCCAACACGCCAGTACCACGCGTGACCAGTCACAGACTGCCGACACCCTGGCCGGCGGCGGCAAGGCCGTGGTCGAGCGCGTTCAATTGTCCATCGCGGGTTTGTCCACCGGCGTGCAGCAAACCGCCGAGATGATCCAGCGCCTGGCCGAAGACAGCCAGAAAATCAACGGCGTGGTCGGCGTGATTCACAGCATTGCCGAACAGACCAACCTGTTGGCGCTCAACGCGGCTATCGAGGCCGCACGGGCCGGTGAAATGGGCCGTGGCTTCGCCGTCGTGGCCGATGAAGTGCGCAACCTGGCCAAGCGGGTGCAGTCCTCCACCGACGAAATCACCACCATGGTTTCCGCGCTGCAGGCCGGAACTCGCGACGCAGTGGATTTCATGCAGGACAGCTCGTTCAAGGCCGACGAGTGTGTGCAACAGGCTCAGGAAGCTGGCGATGCACTCGCCGCTATCGCCGGTGCGGTTGCACAGATGCGCGAGAGCAACACGCAGATCGCCGTCGCCGCGCAGCAGCAAAGTCAGGTTGCCGAAGACATGAATCGCGCCGTGGTCAGCATTCGTGATGTGACGGAACGCACCGTGAACCAGACCGTGGATTCTGCCACCACCAGCGGCGAGCTTGCGACTCTGGCCGGAGAGCTGAGCAAGGCCATCGGTCAACTCAAGCTGTAACGGCAACGGCCCTATTGCACCGATAGTCAGGCTTGATTCGCGGCCTTCGCGAGTCAGGCCTACTCTTCAGGTATCGATTTGATGCAGTGAAGAGGACAGCAGTAATGGCCAAGCGATTAACCAGTCTCCACACGTGGTCATGGCATGCCGACAATCATCGTCCTCCGGCCAACTTCGTATTGAATGTCATCGCGCGACCGCTGTTTATCATCGCGGCGCTGTTGATCTTCGACGGCCTGATTTCCTGCAGCTTTTCATCGCTGGCAATTGGCGTGATCGGCTTGATTGCGGGCCTGGGGATTCAGCGGCACGGGCAGTAAGCCCCGCTGGAGCGAGGCTTGCCCGTGAAGGCGTGTTGTCAGGCGAAATATTTGCTGCGCATGCGCCGACGCCTTCCCGGATAATCCGGTCCTACAGAATCGCGTTGTTTTCGGGGTTGTGCGTCTCCTACCCAAACACCGTCACCGTCTGCCGACTGATCGCTATCAATTCTCCGGCGGGCGACCAGAGCATTGCGGCCGTGTGGCCGTAGCCGTCGCGGGCGTGTTCGATCACGGCGCGATACGTGCACCAGTCATGAATGCTCAGCTGCGGTAGCGGCTGGACGAATTCGATGGTCCAGGTCAGCGAACTGCCCGGGGCAGGTTTGCTCAAGTGCGGCAGCAGCGCTGGCGGCCAGGTGTCGACCAACGCCAGCAGATGGGCTTCGGTAAGCCGTCCGTCCTCGACTTCGCGAAAGCGTACATAACCGCCGATGGCAGGCGAAGGCGTATTGCTGAATGGCATCCCGCCCAGGCCCCAGCGGATATCCATGAAACGCAGATACTCGGGCATCACGCCGCTGATAAACGGCATCTGTGTGCATTGTTCAAAAGGTTTGAGGCTCGGTGCCGGATCGGCTTGCACGGCAATCACCGACTCGCGCGGCGCACCGAAGCTGCCTTGCATCAGCGTCATGACCTGACCGTTTTGCATGGCGCGGCCCAGCACCTGGCTGACCGCCTTGCCTTCACGCAGGACTTCGACTTCGAACGAAATCGGCACATCCGGCTCCGCAGGCCCGACGAAGGTGATTGCCAGGGAGCGCACTGGCCGGTCTTGCGGGACCTTCGCGCGCATGGCCACGTATTGCAACGCGGCCATCAAGCCACCAAAACATGCCCTTCCCTGCCCCCATTCCGCCGGAATCGAGACCGACAGCGGGTTATCGTTGACTGCGTTGACCAACCCGGAAAAGTTCATGTACACCACCAGAAAATGAAGGATCTGAAATCTGCAACGATCTTAACCAGCAGTTGATCGGCATGCAGGCTCCATATCCGCCATTTCTGCGGGGTGATTGCAAAAGGTCACTAAACAGTGGTTCAAGACTTGCCGTTGAAGCACGCCTTTGCGAGACGCTTGAGTGATACGTCAGCTTTTTTCTCTGCGCGCACGATGCCCAGATGCCAACCGGCAATGCAGGGTGCCAGATCCCGTTGCTGCCCGGCCTGCGCCAGCCATTGCAGGTGATCGTGCCAGTTGCCCAATGTCCCTTGGGCCTCTTTCAGGCGCGCCTGAGTCTTGGCCGATTGATGACTGAGTTGCGGATAAGCTTCAGCGGCATAGCGCACCCGTTTTATCAGCAAACGCAGACGATGTCGGTCATGGGCAGGATCGGCCATGGCTTCGCTGAGCTTTTTCCATTGTTTGTCCATGCGTTTTTCGATGCTCTGGCGCAAACCACGCAACAGTTTCTGGCGCTGCTGAACGCGAATGAAACCCGGAAATTGATCGAGCATGCCAAACAACCGGTTGAGCTCCGTCGATTGCGCCACGCGCTGATACGCCTGGCCGACTTGATCGGTACGCCAGCGCGCCGCTTCGTCCATGCCCAGTTCGGCGAGGTGGGCGGCCAGCACCTCCATGTCCCGCAGCGGCGTGGTCAATTGGCCGACCGCTTGGGCCGCCTCTTCCAGCTGCTCGACACCCGACAGCCCGCGCAACGGCCGCAGCAGGCTGCGCAGCCGACGTACCGTGGTGCGCAAATCGTGCAGCGCTTCGCTGTCGGTGGAAGCCGTGAGTCGTGCATGGCAGGCAAGCAGCTTGATGTCGAGGGTTAAAATCTCTGCGACCAGATGGTCGACCATCGATGACATATCTTGATCCTTATTCGGTTACTCAGTGGTGCCCTTGGCGGCCGACAGACGCCAGGGCAAACGACGTCGCAAACGTTTCAAACAGCGCCGTAGCTCAGCGGACGAGGTCGCACGCCCTGCATAGCGCTGCGCCTGAAATTCTTCGCAGAACGCTTCGATCAGCTCCGCGTGTTCGGGCAGCGACAACCCGGCACGCCGGGCGAATTCCTCAACTCCTTCGCTTGGCATGCGCCGTAATCCGCGCCGCGCCAGCAAACGCTCGAAAGCATTGAACAGACGAAGTTGCGAGTCGCTTTCACGCTGCCATGGCTTGAAAATCCACAGCGCAACCAACGCGAGTGCCAAGCCGGCCGCGCCAATAAACGCCGGAGCTTCCAGGCCGGAGAACCAGCGATTGAACACTTGCAGCTGTTGTTGCCCCTGATAACCAAGGACCCAGCGCTGCCAGCCGTAGTTCAAATTATCCCAACTCAAGCGCAGGCCATTGATCCACGGCACGTTGCGATAGCGCAGCGCCGACATGGGCGAGTCTTCGAGAAACGCCTCGTCGGCGGCCAGCGCCTGCTCCAGCCCTTGTTCGATACGTTGCGGGGCCACCGCAGCGGTCGGATCGACGCTGCGCCAGCCAATGCCCGGTTGCCAGTATTCGACCCAGGCGTGGGCGTCGAACTGGCGCACGGTCAGGTAATTGCCGTCGGGGTTCAGCTCGCCGCCCTGATAACCCGCCACCACCCGCGCCGGAATCCCGGCTGCGCGCAGGACGAAGGTCATGGCCCCGGCGTAATGCGCACAGAAGCCGCGGCGGCTGTCGAACAGGAAACTGTCGATGCTCTCCGGCCCCAACGTCGGCGGCTTGAGGGTGTAATGAAACGACTCACGGCTGAAATAACCGAGCATCGCGTCGACCAGTGCGTCGGGTTTGGGATGGCTGCGCAGCAGGTCACTGGCCCATTGCCGCGCCTGGGGATTGCCCTTGGGCGGAAGTTGCAGGTCCTGGCGCTGGATATTGTCACTGAGTTGCCCATCGCGGGTCGCGTCCGGCCAGGAATTGACGCTATACAGCAATGACTGCTCCACCGGGCGTCGGCGTTGCAGGCGGAAGTCACTCATCTGGCGCACGTCCGGCAGGCTGCTCTCGCCGACGTCCAGGGTCGACAGCCAGGGACGCCCGCTGGGTTCCATGACAATGCTGTAACTCACGGCTTCGCCATGTTTTTGCCATTGCGGCAGCTGTACCGTTTGCGCGCGCCCGGCCTGGGACCAGCGCCGACCGTCGAACTGCTCAAGGGTCAGCGAGCGCCAGTACAACTGATTACGCGCCGGTATCGCGCCGTCGAAACTGGCGCGAAAGACCAGCGCGGCGGATTTGCTCAATTCCGCGATATCCCCCGGTGCCATGCTGTCGGAAAGCCCGGTGAGGGCCTTGTTACTCGGTTGCGGCAACGACCACAGCGGTTCCAGGCGGGGAAAGAACAAAAACAGCACCAGCATCAAGGGCACCGCTTGCAGCAACAGTTTGAGCGCCAGCTTGAGGCTGTTGGCGGGGTTGCCCGGCGCATCGGTCTGCTGCAAACCGATCAGCGCGGCCAGCAGCGTGCTGACCGGCAACAGCGTGAAGGCCGCCCACAGCAGGCTGTCTTCAAACAGATAACCCACCACCACGCAGAAAAAGCCGAGAAAGATCAGCACCAGCGCATCACGACGAGTGTGCATTTCCAGCATTTTCAGGATGAACGCGGCTATCAGCAGCGCCGCGCCGGCATCCAGTCCGACCAGACTGCCTCGGGCCAGATACACGCCGCCCGCCGTGCCCACCAGCAAGCCCGACTTGACCCAGGTGCCGGGAGGCCGCACACGCATGCGAAAAATCTGCACGCGCCACAGGCTGCACGCCAGCCACAGCCCAAGGATCGACCACGGCACATGGGTAATGAACGGCACGATCACCAAGGCCTGCGCCAGCAGCAACCACATCAGGCTGCCCCGGGGAATCGGCTGACTCAGCGCCGAATCAGCCTTCATGGCCGAGTACCGTAAAGCGCCAGAGCGCGCAGGCAGGCTTCGCGGTGCACTTCGCCGCTGTCCATTGGTGAAAGAAAACCCGGCAGACGCAGGGCAAATGGCTGATGACGCCGGGACAGGATCACCACCCAATAGCACAGCCGCGACAGGCGATCTTCGATATCACCGCCCAGCGCCATGAAATCCAGGCACAGGTCGTGGCCGCTCAAGTCCGTGAAATCCTTGACCAGCAGACCTTGCCCTCGGGACCAGGCTTTCCAGTGCATGCGCCGACGATTGTCGCCCGGTTGATAAGGCCGCAGGCCATGATAATCGTCCACGCCCGGCCGCTGAGTCGCTTCGCCTTCATCGTCGGCGTGGGGCTGAACGCCTTTGAGCAGCGGCATCGCCCCGCCAATCGGCCGGGGGAAAACCAGTGCGGTCTGTTCCAGGTCAAGCCAGCTCCACGCCCGCAGCAGGCTCAAGGGGAATACGCTTTCGACCCGCAGACGCGGCGCGCGCAACCAGCCGCGATTTTCCGCAGGCAACGTCAGCTCGATCTCGACCAGGCCGTCGGCCATGACATCGACCTGCTGCAACTGGCTGGCGTCCCAACCCACGGCAATGGCTTGGCGGCTATGCCCGGCGCTTTCCAGGCGCAAGCGCAAGTGCACGGCCTCACCGACGAACACCGAGCGTGCCACGCCGGCGCTGAGAATCAGCCCGCTGACGTTGCGGTAGGTGTGCAAGATGCCCAGCACACTCATGGACATCAGCAGGAAGGTCAGGCCATACGCCAGACTGTTCTGGTAGTTGATCGCGACCAGCAACATCAAAAACAGCACCAGCGCGAACGTACCCCCGGTGCGTGTGGGCATGATGAAGATGCGCCGGTGATCGAGGGTGACGCGTGGCGCCGGGGGAATTCGCCGGGACAGCCAGCGTTGCCAGATCGGTTTGAGCTGTTCGATCAAAGCACCGGCACCTCGCGCAATAGCCACTGGACCAGCGCCCCGCTGCCATGCCCGGTGGATTCGGATCGCTCGCGCAAACGGTGGCCAACGACCGAGGGCAGCACGGCCTGCACGTCTTCGGGAATCACATAGTCGCGACCGATCAACAGCGCCCAGGCCCGTGCCGCCGACAGAATCGCCAGGCTGGCGCGGGGCGAAAGCCCGTAGGCGAATTGCGGCTGACTGCGCGTGGCATCCACCAGCCGCAACACGTAATCCACCAACGCATCGCTGGCCCTTACTTGCCGCGCCTGCGCTTGCAACAACGCCAGCTCGGCATGGTTGAGCAAGGGTTGCAGGCGCGGCAGCAAATCCCGGCGCGATTCGCCCATGAGCAGGGCTTTTTCCGCCGATTTGGCGGGATAACCCAGGGAAAGCCGCATGAGGAAGCGATCCAGTTGCGATTCGGGCAAGGCGAAGGTGCCGCCCTGGCTGAACGGGTTCTGGGTCGCGATGACGAAAAACGGATCGGGCAGCAGGCGCGTCGCGCCCTCGATGGTCACCTGCCCTTCTTCCATGGCTTCGAGCAAGGCGCTCTGGCTTTTGGGCGTGGCGCGATTGATTTCGTCAGCCAGCACCAGTTCGGCGAAGATCGGCCCCGGATGAAAGGTGAACTGCCCGCTGTCGCGATCAAATACCGATGTGCCGAGAATGTCGCCCGGGAGCAGGTCCGAGGTGAACTGAATGCGCTGGAAGCTCAAGCCCAACACTTTGGCCAACGTATGGCTGAGCGTGGTCTTGCCCATGCCGGGCAAATCTTCGATCAATAAATGCCCACCGCCGAGCAGGCACGTCATGGCCAGTCGGACTTGCGGTTCCTTGCCTAGCACCACCTCATTGATGGCGTTGAGGCACTCATCGAGTTTCCTGCCCATAGAAAAACACTCTCCAGGCGACTGCCTCTGACCCATTGGCGTGCGAACGACGCAACATATGCAGCCACTTTAAGGTCAGCGTAGGTCGTTTCGCCAGAGCGGGGAGGGAAAAGCTTGGAGATGAGCCGTTTGCAGGCGGTGCGGCGGGGAAAGCCAGGCGTGAAATCCCAATCCGCAGGAGCAAATTTATTCGCGTAGGGCCGACACATCCAACAGAGATTCAGCGCCTGAAACATTGCTTCGCGAATAAATTCGCTCCTGCGGTGAAGGAGCGAATTGAAAAGGCTTATCGCCCGGCGCGGGACTCGCGGATATAGAAGCGCGCTTTTTCGGCTTTGCTGGTACAACCTTCGAAGGCCTCGAATTGCTGCTGGGTCTTGGCACCGGTCAGCAATGACAGGGCTTTGGAATAGCTGACGGTTCCGGCGAAGCCTTCAGCCTTGGCCAGGTCCAATTCGTGCCAGGCCGAGTCCAGTTGCGTGGCGCAGCTGTCGCGGTACCCGGTTTTGCCGGCGCAACCTGTTAAAACCAGAGCTAATAATGGCAGGCAGATCCAGGCTTTCATCGGTGTTACCTCGGGAATAAGAATCGAATGTGCGAGTTGGACGGTCCGGGCGTTTAAAAGTGCCGTAGAGCCGGGCCGCAAGAGTAACTGTTTTTTTGCCCGCAACAATGCTTCCCAGGCCGCCCGTGAAGTCCGATCATGCCTATTTGCGCGTAAGACCCATCCCTTCAGGAGCCCGACATGAAAAAACGCATCGCTTTGGTACTCGGCTCCGGCGGCGCACGCGGCTATGCGCATATCGGCGTCATCGAAGAATTGGAGCGGCGCGGCTACGACATCGCGTGTATCGCGGGCTGTTCCATGGGGGCGGTGGTCGGCGGCATCTACGCGGCGGGCAAGTTGCAGCAGTACCGCGCGTGGATCGAAAGCCTGGATTACCTCGATGTGTTGCGTCTGGTGGACGTCAGTTTTCGCCTCGGCGCCATACGCGGTGAGAAAGTCTTCGGCCAGATCCGGGAAATCGTCGGTGAAATCAATATCGAAGACCTGCGCATCCCTTACACGGCGGTGGCCACTGACCTGACCAATCAGCAGGAAATCTGGTTCCAGGAAGGTTGCCTGCATCAAGCGATGCGCGCGTCGGCGGCTATCCCCAGTTTATTCACGCCGGTCATGCAGGACGGCCGCATGCTGGTGGATGGCGGCTTGCTCAACCCGCTGCCGATTGTCCCGGTGGTGTCCAGCCATTGTGATTTGATCGTCGCGGTGAACCTGAACTCCACCAATCAGGGGCATTACCAGTTACCGGTCATCGAACGGCCGCCAGCGGTGAAGAAGCGTTTCGACAGCCTGATCAGCTCATTGGGTTCGCGCTTGCCGTTTCGCCGCAAGCTGGATACAGCGGGCGGCGATGTCCTGCGCTTGGAGCAGGACAGCCTCAAGTCCCGGGCGGCGACTATTGCCAACCCGTGGCTGGGCGAAGATTCGGCCGATCCGCAAGGGCAACAACCGGCGGCGGCCCCTCAGGGCGAGAGCGCGCCGAAATCCGCTACCGGTTCGGTCATCATCGATAACGTCGGCCCCGCCTCGCTGCTGGATCTGATCAACCAGAGCTTCGAGGTCATGCAGACCTCGCTGGCGCAGTACAAGATCGCCGGTTACCCGCCGGACATCCTGATCAACGTTCCCAAGCGGGTGTGCCGGTTTTTCGAGTTCTACAAAGCCCCGGAACTCATCGCGCTGGGCCGCGAAATTGCCAGCGATACGCTGGATCGGTATGAGGCCGAACGTAAGCGCTGAATAAACTCCGTAGGACCGGCTTTAGCCGGGAGGGCTAAGGTCCTGACGACGGATCTGCTGCGGATGGACTGGCCTCCTCCCGGCTAAAGCCGGTCCTACGGGATGACCTTATTCCAACGGTGTGTGTTGGTTACACCTCCCGCAACCGATACCCAACCCCCGCCTCGGTGACGATAAACCTCGGCGCGGTCGGGTCGTCGGCGAGTTTTTGGCGCAGATGGCCAACAACGATGCGCAGGTAATGGGTGTCTTCGGTATGGGTCGGGCCCCAGATGTCCTTGAGCAATTGCTGCTGGGTGATGACCCTGCCCGGATACCGCGCCAGTTGCGCCAGCACCGCGTATTCCTTGCGGGTCAGGCCCACTTCGACGCCGTCCAGCGATACCCGACGATAAGCCAGGTCCACGGTCAATGGCCCGAACTGCAAGGCGGCACTTTGCGGTTCGCCACTGGGCGCCTGGCGCAGCAAGGCGCGAATGCGGGCGAGAAATTCCTGAATACCGAAGGGTTTGGTCACGTAGTCATTGGCACCGCCATCGAGGGCCTCGACTTTCTGTGCTTCGCTGGCGCGCACCGAGAGCACCAGCACCGGCACGCCGGACCACTCGCGAAACTCGCGCAGCACCTGCTGGCCGTCCATGTCCGGCAAACCGAGATCCAGCACCAGCAAATCCGGTTTGTTCAGCGCCGCCTGGCTCAAACCTTCAATGCCGGTCCCGGCCTCAATGACTTTATAACCCTGTGACACGAGGCTGATCCGCAGGAATTTGCGAATCTGCGGCTCGTCGTCAATCACCAGAATGGTTGCGGTCTGACTCATGAGTGCCTTGGCGGTGCAGTGGGCGAAATGACCGCCAGACTATCAGACGGCGACTCTATTTCAGCTTCCGGTTGCGTTTGTAACGGCAGATGCAAGGTGATGCAGGTGCCCTGGCCTTCAATGCCCGGCCCGACGCTGATCCGCCCGCCATGGGCACCGACCATGCCCTGACAGATCGCCAGGCCAAGCCCCGTGCCCTGCCCGCCGCGATCACCACGAGCCGCGGTGTAGAACATGTCGAAAATTTTCGCCCGCTCATCTTCGGGAATCCCCGGTCCTTCATCGCTGACCGAAAAAAACAGTTCGTTGTCAGTGGCACCGGCTTCCAGCTGCAAGCGGCCATTGACCGGTGAAAAGCGCGCGGCGTTTTCCAGCACATTGACCAGCGCCTGTTCGATCAAAGCCGCATGCACGTAAAGCAGCGGCAGTTCGGCGGGCACCTGGACGCCGACTTGCAGCGATGCCAGCACCACGCGCAGACGATTAAGTGCACTGCCGACGATATCCCCAGCCGAGACCCAGTCCCGCGCCAGTTTCAACGCACCGTGCCCCAGCCGGGTCATGTCCAGCAGATTCTGGATATAGCGGTCCAGGCGCTCGGCCTCGTCACGGGTGCCTTCCAGCAATTCGCGACGATCCTCCAGTGGAATGGCTTCGCCCAGCGACAACAGGCTGTCGATGCTGCCGCGCATGGCCGTAAGTGGCGTGCGCAGGTCATGGGACACCGAGGCCAGCAAAGCGCTGCGCAACTGCTCGGTTTCGCCATGCAGGCGCGCCGCTTCGAGGTCTTCGGCGAGTTGCGCACGGGCCAACGCCTGGGCCAGCGGCTGGCTGAGGGCAGTCAACAAACGACGGCGCTGGGCAGTGAACGGCTGCCCGACCCGAGGACAAACGCCAAGCAACGCCAATGGGCCTTGTTCGCCGGATAACGGCCACCACCACCAGCGACTGGACGGCAAGGTACCGGTGCCGTGGCCTGCGGCCTGATCATGCTGCCAGGCCCAATCTGCCGCCGCGCGCTCCGCTTCGGACAATTGCACCGCAGTGCCGCTCGCCACTTTCCAGCCACCCTCGCCGTCATGTTCGATCAGGCACACGTCCAGCTCGCGCCAGCCATTGAGGTGTTGGCCCGCCGCACTGAGCACGGCTTGCCGATCAGTGGCCGCCGTCAGTTTGCGCGACAGATCCAGCAGTTCACTGGTTTCTTGCTGGGTGTCGCGCAGGGCCTGCAACTGCCGTCGCTGGCGCGCGGCGAGATTGCCGGTCAGGGCCGACATCAACAGGAAGAACAGCAAGGTCAGCACGTCTTCTTCTCGCTGAATGCTCAGGGAAAAGTTCGGCGGGATGAATAAAAAGTCATAGGCCAGAAACGACAAGGCCGCGCAAGCCAATGCCGGCCCGACGCTGCTGCGCACCGCCACCAGCAAAACCGCAGCGAGAAACACCAACGAAATATTCGGCAACGCCAGCACGCCAGACACCGCCCAGGCCAGCGCACTGGCCAGCACCGTGGCGAGCAGCGCCAGGCCGTAATCGAACCAGATGATAGGTCCCGGCGAACGGCTGCGCGGCTGGTCCGGCTGCGGCTCGCTGTCGAGCACACTGACTTCCAGCCCATGGGCTTCGCGCAGCAGCCGCGCCGCCACGCCACCGCCCAGCAACCGGCGCCAGAAGCGCGGCCGCGACTGACCCACGAGAATCAGACTGGCGCGGCGTTCGGCGGCATGTTGAATCAAGGTTTTGGCCACTTCTCCCGCGCGCAGCAGCACCACTTCGCCCCCCAGGCGCTCCGCCAGTTGCTGGGCGTTTTGCAAGCGTGTGCGGGCCTGTTCGTCGAAAGCCCGGCCGTTATCCACATGCACCAGGCTCCAGGGCAGATGCCGCCGTTGCGCCACACGACTGGCGTGGCGCACCAGACGCTCGGCATGCACATCGCCATCAATGCCCACCAACAAACGACCGCGCACTGGCGGCGCGTCGCGGCCCAGTTGCCGATAACCTTGGGCCAGGTCGTCGTCCACTTGCGCGGCAGCGGTCTGCATCGCCAGTTCGCGCAGCGCCGTGAGGTTGGTCTGGGTGAAAAACGCGTCGATGGCGGCCCGCGCCTGCTCCGGTACGTACACCTTGCCGTCGCGCAGCCGCTCCAGCAATTCCCGGGGCGGCAGATCGATCAGCACCAGTTCGTAGGCTTCCTGCAAGACCCAGTCCGGCAGTGTCTCGCGAACCTGCACGCCAGTGATGCCGCGCACCTGATCGTTGAGACTTTCCAGATGCTGAACATTGACGGTGGTGTAGACGTCGATACCCGCCGCGAGCAGTTCCTGAATGTCCTGCCAGCGTTTGCTGTGACGACTGCCGGGGGCGTTGCTGTGGGCCAGTTCGTCGACCAGCACCAGCTTGGGCCTGGGCTTGAGCGCCAGCACACCGTCGAGGTCCATTTCCTCCAGGGTTACGCCCCGGTATTGCGAGCGCACCAGCGGTTGTTGCACCAACCCGCCGAGCAAAGCTTCGGTTTCCGCGCGGCCGTGGGTTTCCACCACGCCGGCCAGCACCGTTACGCCCTGACGCAACTGGGTATGCGCGGCCTGCAGCATGGCGTAGGTCTTGCCCACGCCCGGCGCGGCGCCCAGGAACACTTTGAGACGACCACGCCCGTCCTTGGGCATATCGGCTAGTAACGCGTCGGCTCGGCCGGAATCACTCATGGTTGTGGTTGCTCATTCATAGCTGGGCATTGCGTTGCGCAGACGGTAACTCATTCAACGCCTGATTCAAGGCCAATACATTGACCACCGGCGGGCCGATCAGCGGCCGATCGGTGCTGGCCTCGATCAAACCCTGCACTTTATCGAGCGGCAACTGCCGGGCAGCGGCCACTCGGGCGGCCTGATAAATCACCGCCGACGGCGGCAGATGCGGATCGAGGCCGCTGCCGGAAGTGGTCAGCAAGGCCAATGGCACCGGGCCCTGACCTGGCACCGACGCTTTGTTGGCGTCTTCGGTGATGCGCGCGGCCAGCGCCGGATTGCTCGGCGAAAGGTTGCTCGCACCACTGGCGACCGTGGCAAACGCCCCGGCCGAGGGGCGTGAATGGAACCACTCATCGCCGCTGAACGACTGCGCGATCAATTGCGAACCGCGCACTTTGCCCGCTGCGTCATAAATCAGGCTGCCATTGGCTTGTTCAGGAAAAGCGACTTGAGCAATCCCGGTGACCACTAATGGATAAGCGACGCCGGTGATGAGCGTCATCAGGGCAAGCATGCTCAGGGCGGGACGGAAGAATGTGGACATGATGAAAATCCTCGGAAGAATGTGAAATCGGTTCGCGGGCAAGCCTCGCCAACAGGTTCAGATCGGGTTCAGACCAGGTTCAGGCCCACCAACACCATGTCGATGGCCTTGATCCCCACAAATGGCACGACGATCCCGCCCAGGCCGTAGATCAGCAGATTACGACGCAGCAATTGCGCGGCGCTGGCGGCTTGTACGCGTACGCCGCGCAGGGCCAACGGGGTCAGTACAACGATGATCAAGGCGTTGAAGACGATGGCCGACAGAATCGCGCTTTGCGGGCTGGCCAGTTGCATGATGTTCAGCACGCCCAGTTGCGGATAAATCGACGCGAACAGCGCCGGGAGAATCGCGAAATACTTGGCAATGTCGTTGGCGATGGAGAACGTCGTCAGCGCCCCACGGGTCACCAGCAACTCTTTGCCGATCTGCACCACGTCCAGCAGTTTGGTTGGGTCGCTGTCCAGATCGACCATGTTCGCCGCTTCCCGCGCCGCCTGGGTGCCATCGTTCATCGCCATGCCCACGTCGGCCTGGGCCAGGGCTGGCGCATCGTTGGCGCCGTCGCCGCACATCGCCACCAGACGACCGTCGTTCTGCTCCATGCGGATACGTTCGAGTTTCTTCTCCGGCGTGGCTTCGGCCAGCACGTCGTCGACGCCCGCCTCCGCAGCAATGGCCGCAGCGGTCAACGGGTTGTCGCCGGTGACCATTACAGTGCGAATGCCCAGCTTGCGCAATTCGGCAAAGCGTTCACGAATGCCCGGTTTGACCACGTCCTTGAGGTGAATGGCCCCCAACAGCTTTTTATCCACACACACCAACAGCGGTGTGCCGCCGGTCTTGGCGATCTTGTCGATTTCCCGCGCCAGGGCTGGCGGCAGATCGCTGCGTTGCATGTCGACAAAGGCCAGCAGCGAATCCACCGCGCCTTTGCGATATACCCGAGCCTGATAGTCGACGCCTGATAACCGCGTCTCGGCGCTGAAGGGTACGGCGGTCAATTCGGTGGGCTGCGGCTCCAGCATCGGCTGCAGGTTGCGCAGGTATTCGACGATGGATTTGCCTTCCGCCGTATCGTCGGCCAGCGACGCCAGCAATGCGCCTTCGCCGAGTTCCTTGGCCGACACGCCCGGCGCTGCATACAGCGCGGTGCAACGGCGATTGCCGAAGGTGATGGTGCCGGTCTTGTCCAGCAACAGCACATGCACGTCACCCGCCGCTTCCACGGCGCGCCCGGATTTGGCGATGACATTGAGGCGCACCAGTCGGTCCATGCCGGCGATGCCAATGGCCGAGAGCAAGCCACCAATGGTGGTCGGGATCAACGTGACCAGCAGCGCCACCAGAAACACCAGCGGCAAGCTGCCACCGGCAAAGTGGGCGAATGGCTGCAACGTCACGACCACCAACAGGAAGATCAGCGTCAGGCCGATCAACAGGATATCCAGCGCCACTTCGTTGGGCGTTTTCTGGCGTTTGGCGCCCTCGACCAGGGCGATCATCCGGTCCAGGGTCGACTCGCCGGGGTTGGCGCTGATCCGCACCAGCAGCCAGTCCGAGACCAACCGCGTGTTGCCGGTGACTGCTGAACGATCACCGCCGGACTCGCGAATCACGGGGGCGGATTCCCCGGTAATCGCCGCCTCGTTGACGGCGGCGATGCCTTCGATCACCTCGCCGTCACCGGGAATCATTTCCCCGGCTTCGACCCGCACCACGTCGCCTTTGCGCAAGGCGCTGGCATTGACCACGCTGAACGCGCCCGCCTCGTCACGGCGTCGTGCCTTGAGGCCTTCACTGCCCGCCTTGAGGCTGTCGGCGCGAGCCTTGCCACGACCTTCTGCCAGCGCTTCGGCGAAGTTGGCGAACAACACGGTGAACCACAACCACAGGGCGATTTGCACCGCCACTGAGGTTGGCACCGCCGGATCGGGAATGACGCACAGAATCGTGGTCAGGATCGCGGTGAGTTCCACCACCAGCATCACCGGCGAGCGAACCAGTTGGCGTGGATCGAGTTTGACAAAAGCCTGGATCAGCGCCGGACGCCACAGGGCCGAGAGGCGGGTTTTGCCCGACTCAGCCTTTAACTGCGGCTCAGCGGTTTTTGCAGCTGGAATGTGCATCGTCATGATCGGTTCCTCAGAAGCCCAGGCTCAAGTGTTCGGCAATCGGGCCCAATGCCAGGGTCGGCAGAAAGGTCAGGCCGCCCACCAGCAAAATGGTCACGGTCAGCAAGGTGACAAACAGCGGGCCGTGGGTCGGAAAGCTGTTCAGGCCAAGCGGAGCGGTTTTTTTCATTGCCAGGCTTCCCGCCAGAGCCATCACCGGCAGGATGTAGCCGAAGCGACCGATGAACATCGCCAGGCTGAGCATCAGGTTATGGAACACGGTGTTGGCGCTAAACCCGCCGAACGCCGAACCGTTGTTGGCGGTGGCCGAGGTGTAGGCGTAGAGCAACTGGCTGAAGCCGTGCGGACCAGGATTGCTCACCGACGCCAGCGGGCCGGGCAGACTGGCCGCCACCGCGCCGAGCACCAGCACACCGACCGGCATGACCAGCAGCGTGGCGACCAGCAACTTGACCTCGTGGGCCTGCAACTTTTTGCCCAGATATTCCGGCGTGCGGCCAATCATCAGGCCGGCCAGGAAGACAGCAATCAACACGTTGAGCAGCATGCCGTTGAGGCCCACGCCGACGCCGCCGAAGATCACTTCGCCGACCATCATGTTGGCCAGGGCGACCATGCCGGTCAGCGGGTTGAGGCTGTCGTGCATGCCGTTCACTGACCCATTGGACGCCGCCGTGGTGGCGGTCGCCCAGAGAACGGTCGCGGTGGTGCCGAAGCGACTTTCCTTGCCTTCCAGCGGCGCAGTCTGCTCCACGTTCGCGAGGTTCAGCGTCGGGTTCGGCTGATACTCGGCCCACAGCGATACGCCGCCGCCGATCAACAGCAAGGCCAACATGCAGGCGACGATGGCCCGGCTCTGGCGCAGGTCTTTCACGTAATGACCGAAGGTGAACACCAGCGCCGCCGGAATCAGCAGAATCGACACCAGCTCGAACAGGTTGCTCCAGGCGGTCGGGTTCTCGAACGGATGCGCCGAGTTGACGCCGAAGAAGCCGCCGCCGTTGGTGCCCAGTTGCTTGATTGCGATCTGGCTGGCAGCCGGGCCCATGGGCAGGCTTTGATCCGCGCCTTGCAAGGTCAGCGCATCGACGTAGTGAGCAAAACTCTGCGGCACGCCCTGCCAGACCAGAAACAGCGCGAGCACGATGCACAGCGGCACCAGGCCGTAAAGCGTGACGCGGGTCATGTCCGCCCAGAAGTTGCCGAGGTTTTGCGTCGAGCGCCGACTGATGCCGCGACAAAATGCCAGCAACACGGCGATACCCGTCGCGGCACTGACAAAGTTCTGCACGGTCAGGCCGACCATCTGGCTCAAGTAGCTCAACGACGCTTCGCCGCTGTAGCTCTGCCAGTTGGTGTTGGTGACGAAACTCATCGCCGTGTTGAACGCCAGCGACCATTCCATGCCCGGCAATTGTTGCGGGTTGAGTGGCAGCGAGCCCTGCCCTAACAGCATGGCAAACAACAGGACGAAACCGGCCAGGTTGAAGGCCAGCAGCGCGAACAGATAGGTTTTCCAGTTCTGCTCGACCTTGGGATCAATCCCCGACAGGCGATAGCAGATGTTTTCCACCGGGCGCAGCACCGGCGTCAGCCAGGTCCGCTCGCCTTCCACCACCCGATAATAGAAACGCCCAAGCAGCGGCGCGGGCAACAGCACCAGCGCCAGGAAAGCCAGGATCAATAGATAGTCATAACTGTGCATGGCTGCTCCTAAGTCCGGCCTGCGCGTAGCAGCGCAACCAGCAAGTAAATGAACAGCCCTGCCGCCAACAGCAGGGACACCCCATCCAGAACGCTCATCGAAATACTCCGTCGCTGCGGCGATTGCCGCGTGTGAGCCATTGTCGGGACAGAGGGTGTAAAGGAACGAGATCGACGGCTGCGGGACGGCGTAAAGAAGGCGTAAAAATCGGGGGGCGGAGGCGCTGCAAAGCCGTCGGCGCCCGCTGGCTCCAACGGATCTCTGGGTTGCTGCCACCGTGCCACCTGTTACTTCTGACAGGTTCCAGATTCTGCGCAAGGCGTTATCGTGACGGGGTGTGACACATGACAGGGAGTCGACGATGAATCATTCAGCACACAACAGCGCCCATGTGACGAACGTCCATAGGCACCTGGCGACGCCAACAGTGCAATTGACCGTCAAGGAGATGGAAGTCCTGCAATGGGCGGCGATGGGTAAATCCGCGTGGGAGATCTCGCGTATTCAGGACCGGACCGAAGCTGCGGTCAATTTCCACATGTGCAACATTCGCCGTAAATTCGGGGTCAATTCCCTCAGGGCCGCCTTGATCAAGGCCATTGAGCAGAGAGTGATTGTGCTGGAATGACATTCAGACGCGGACCTTTGTACCGATCTCGATACATTTCCGACATTCCCCCGACACCCGATCACCCCACCCTTTCGCCGCGCCTCCCGGCGAAGTAGCATGCGGGGGCGTTGATCTTCAACAGCGGCCAGTGATGGCGGCATCACCAGGCGGCAGTCGCATCATGCAAGCAAGCTCCGACATTCCCGTAGACAACGCCCCGATTGCGGACCAGCGCTGGAACACGCGCGCCTTGATCGTCGACGACGATGTGCCGATCCGCGAACTGCTTTGCGATTACCTGGCGCGCTTCAACATTCAGTGCCGGGGCGTGACCGATGGCAACGAAATGCGCCAGGCGCTGGAGCAGGAAACCTTCGACGTGATCGTGCTCGACCTGATGCTGCCGGGTGAAGATGGCCTGTCGCTGTGTCGCTGGCTGCGCGGCACGTCGGACATTCCGATCCTGATGCTCACCGCTCGTTGCGAACCCACCGACCGGATTATCGGCCTTGAACTGGGCGCCGACGATTACATGGCCAAGCCGTTCGAGCCGCGCGAACTGGTGGCGCGCATTCAGACCGTGCTGCGCCGGGTGCGTGATGATCGCAACGATCAGCGCTCCATCGTGCGCTTCGATGCCTGGCGCCTGAACAGCGTGCTGCGTCAACTGACCGCCGCCGATGGCCTGGTGGTGCCGCTGTCCAACGCCGAGTTCCGCTTGCTGCGAGTCTTTCTGGAACGTCCGCGCCGGGTGCTGAGCCGTGAACAGCTGCTGGATGCGGCACGCGGGCGCTCCATCGAAGCCTTTGATCGCAGCATCGACTTGCTGGTCTCGCGCCTGCGCCAGAAGCTCGGCGACGACCCGAAAAACCCGCAACTGATCAAGACCGTACGCGGCGAAGGCTATCTGTTCGACGCCAGGGACATCGGTTGATTCGCTCCGCAGATACCCTGTTCGCCCGCCTGTTCGGTGGGGCGTTGGTGGCTATTTTTCTGGCGCATCTGCTGGCGTTCATTTGGTTCACGATGTATGGCTTTCCGCCTCCGCCACCGCCTGAGGCAGCCGATGCTCAGCATCAATCCACCGATTTTCAAGGTGAGCGCCCTCCTCCACACACACCGCAACGGAAACCGCCGTTATTTGGCGGGCCTGTGGTGCCGCTGTTTTTTCAAACGATCACCCTGGTGGTTGCCGCCTGGTACGGCGCCAAGGCATTGAGCCGGCCGATCCAGCACCTGAGCGAGGCTGCCGAGCGGCTCAGCGAAAACCTCGACAGCCCGCCGCTGGAACTCAGCGGCCCGCGCGAGGTGCGTCAGGCCGCGCAGACTTTCAACCTGATGCAGGAGCGTATCCGCGATCAGGTAAAACAGCGCGGCCGTATGCTGGCGGCGGTGTCTCATGACCTGCGCACGCCGCTGTCGCGCCTGAAGCTGCGGGTCGAGCAGATCGACGAGCCGAAACTGCACACGCAGATGAGCCAGGACCTCAACGACATGATCGGCATGCTCGACGCCACGCTGACTTACCTCAATGAGCAGCGCAACAGCGAGGATCTGCAGTTGTTTGACTTGCAGGCGCTGATCGAGTCCTTGACCGAAAACGCTCAGGACAATGGCGACGACGTGCAGTGCAACGGCGGCTGCAAACCGCTGAAGATTCAGCCCATGGCGCTGCGTTCCTGCATCAACAATCTGATCGACAATGCCTTGCGCTATGCCGGGCAGGCGCGGGTCGACATTCACGACCAGGAAGATCACGTGACCGTGGCCGTGATTGACAACGGACCAGGCATCGCCGTCGAACACCATGAAGCGGTGTTCGAGCCTTTCTATCGCCTGGAAGGCTCACGCAATCGTAATTCCGGTGGCGTCGGCATGGGCATGACCATTGCCCGGGACGCGGCGCGGCGCATGGGCGGCGACCTGACGCTGGAACAAACGCCCGGCGGCGGCCTGACCGTGCTGCTGGACCTGCCTCGGCGCTGATCCGCGACGTGTGTCCGGCGCGATACAAACCTTACATACCCTCGACAACTCCCGCCTTGAGTCTGCATAAGCCGGTGCACCGCCACCGGCCCAATCCAACCCGATGGGAGTTCGCCCGATGATCAGTGGCGTCAGCAGTAGTTATTCGAGCTATACCAGCACGAGCACAACCTCAAGCGCGAGCAGCAAGAAATTCCAGGAGCAGTTACTGGCCAAGCTCGATACCGACGGCGACGGCAGTATCAGCAAGGATGAAATGAGCACGGCAGTCTCGTCCTCCGACAGTAAAGACGGAATCATGGTCAGCCTGAGCAAGGCGTTCAGCGATCTGGACAGCAATGACGACGACAGCCTGGATGCCGACGAACTGGCGGCGATGGCACCACCGCCGCCGCCGTCCATGCAACCGGACACTGACGTCGCCGAAAGCCTGCTCGGTTCTCTGGACAGTGACGAAGATGGCGCGATCAGCAGCGATGAATTGACCGCCGGCCTGACCAGCGCCGGCAGCAGCGCCGACAGCTCCCAGGTGTTCGATGCGCTGGACACCAACGAGGACGGCAGCGTCAGCCTCGACGAACTGACCGCCGCCGTGGATGCCAGCAGTGACGACAGCAGTAACGATGCAGCCGCTCAGGCATTGAGCAAGATGGTTGCGGCCTTGAGCGAGCGTTATGACACTGAAGGCAACAAGCCGGTTGGCAAGTACCTGAACGTCGCGGCGTAAGGGGGATCACGGAAAAAACCCATCCCCGTAGATACCGTCTTGACCCTCATCGCACAACCCGTAGGACCGGCTTTAGCCGGGAGGGGGGAGGGTCTGACGACGCAACTGCTGCGAATGTACCGGACTCCTCCCGGCTAAAGCCGGTCCTACGGGATCTATTCAACTTCGAACAGCGCTTAGCGCTGAACCGTTCGGGCCCCGCGCACCCAATCTGTCAGCAAGCTGTACGCCACCGCCAGCAAGGTCGGGCCGATGAACAGGCCGATGAAACCGAAGGCCAGCAAACCACCAAAGACGCCCAGCAACACGATCACCAACGGCAAATTGCCGCCACGACTGATCAGGTAGGGCTTGAGCACGTTGTCCACGCCGCTGATGATGAACATGCCCCAAAGGCCGAGGAAAATCGCCATCCCGTATTCGCCATTCCAGGCCAGCCAGGCGGTGGCGGGAATCCAGATCAGCGGCGGGCCCATGGGAATCAGGCTGAACAGGAAGGTCATGATGCCCAGCACCAAGGCGCCCGGCACGCCCGCAATCAGGAAGCCGATCAACGCCAGGACCGCTTGCGCCGCCGCCGTCCCGATCACGCCGTTGACCACGCGCTGTACCGTGCCCGCCACCAGTTCCAGGTAATACTCGGCGCGCTCGCCGATCAGCCGTTCCAGCAGGCTGAGCACGAATGCCGCCAGGCGCGGCCCGTCGCGGTAGAAGAAGAACACGAAGACCAGACTCAAAGTCAGCTCCAGAATCCCGCCGCCAATCTGCGCGCTTCGTGCCAGCAACCAGTTGCCCACCTGCCCCAGATAAGGCCGCAGTGTGGTAATCATCGCCGCGCCTTGCTGATCGATGGTGTTCCAGAACGCTACCAGCCGCTCGCCCACGATAGGAATCCCGACCAGCCAGGTGGGTGGGTCGGGCAGACCGTCGACCTGCACATCCTTGATGAAAGCGGTGGCATCACGCACATGATCGGCCAGATTGAAGCCCAGCCAGACCAGCGGCGCCGCGACCAACAGCATCCAGCCCAGGGTCAGCACCAGCGCCGCCAGCGACTCGCGGCCTTTGAACCAGCGCGTCAGCAGGCGCATCAGCGGCCAGCTGGCAAACGCCAGCACCGCGCCCCAGAACAGCGCCGACCAGAACGGTGCCATCACCCAGACACACGCACTGAGCAACGCCAGGAGCAGGATCTGCACCAACAGGCGATCGTTATTGAGCATGGGTCTATCCAGTAAAAAAAGATCAGAAGCGCAGAGCATAACGGCGAACACTGAACGCGTCAGTGTTCGCCGTGTGCAAAAGTGGATTCAGTGCCGGTTCAGGTGAGTTCGGTCAACGTATGACGTCGATGAACAGGCCAGCCTTGTCGCCGCTGCCCGCTTCGAGCCGCGCCGCGCGTACGCCTTTGGCGATCAATGCCTGACGCCACGCTTCGGCGTCAGCGCCACCAACGGTCACCCGCAACGAGCTGTCCAGATTCAGGCCTCTGGAAACCAGTGTCACCCAAACATCCTGTGGTGCCCCGGCCAGCCGTGGCAGCGCCAGCTTGCCGGTGCTCTTGAGTTGCCGCAGCAGCGTCGCCGAGGTCGGCAACAGGTCACCCAACGGCGCGGCCGAATCGAACTGTTCGACATGCAGATACGCGCGGCGGTTGCCACGGGTGATGCTGTACAAGGCCACTAGCGTGTCGTTCTTCGGCTCTGCCAGACGCAGCAGCAAGTAAGCTTGCTGTTCATCCGCGCCGTAGAGCTTGGAATTGCCGAACACTTCATTGGCCCACAGACTGCTTTCGCCGCAGTCACGCGCCTGACACCAGAACAGCAGTTCCGCGCCCTGGGCCTGAAGGGCTTCGCGCGCGGCAGTAAAGGCCTCGTCGGAAGTGCGTTCGGCGGGGATTTGATAGGTCACGCCGGTGACATTGCCACGCGCGCTGACCTGCCCGTCAAAACGCAGCTGACCGCTGATCTTGCGGATCGAGCCCATGGGATAGATGCGTTCAAGTTCCGCAGCCGGACGGTAATCGACGATTTCGGCGTCGGTCAGGCGCGGCACGATATCCAGATCGCGACTGCCCGGAACGTCGGCCGCCCAAACGCTCAGACTAAAGGCTGAAGCACACAAAGTGAGTCCAAGAGCACTGGTAAAACCCATGGCTGCTCTCATCGAGGCAAGGTTAATTGAAGGAAACCGGCAGGTTTGCCAGACAAGCGATCAGGTGCGGCGGTGCGGACATCCATTGATTCAACTCCTGTTTCAACCCGCCCAGCCTCGGCAGTTGCCAGGCGCAAGTCAAGGAGCGGTAAAGAAGCGATTGAAACAGTCTGCGACAAGACCGGCACCGGCTTCGTCGTTCAAGTGCAAATGATGGCCGCCGGGCAGGCTCGTCACCTGAAAAGGCAGCGACCCCAGCAGCGCCTGATTCTGCGCCAGCATCCCCTCTTGCGCCACGATCAGTTGCGTCGGGCAGCGGATTGCGGCGACGAATGCCAGCGCTTGCTCACGGGTGATGCGCACCGCCGAAGGCAAGGTCAGCCGGTTGTCGCTGCGCCAGGTGTAGCCACCCGGTACCGGCATCAGGCCGCGCTGGGCCAACAGCTCGGCGGCCTCATGACTGACGGCAACCACGCCTTTCATGCGAGCGCGAATCGCGTGGTCCTGATCGGGATAGACCGGCTTGCGCTTGGCGCTCAGGTTTAATTGCGCATGCAAGGATTTACCCAGCTGTTCCGGGGTATTCTCGACCTCGCCAGTGGGCGGGATCAAACCATCGATGAGCGCCAGCCGGGTAACACGCTCGGGCAGCGCGGCGGCGAGAAGTACCGAAATAATCGCCCCCAATGAATGCCCCAGCAGCGAAAACTGTTGCCAACCGAGCTGTTCGGCAACCTGCAAGACATCATGGGCATAGTCCGGCAACGAGTAGCCCGCGCCTTGCGGGCGATGTTCGGAATGGCCATGACCGGCCAGATCCAGGGCGACGATGCGCAAGCCTTCAAGCCTGGGCGCCAGACGGGCAAAACTGTTGGCATTGTCCAGCCAGCCATGCAGGGCGATGACCGGCTGGCCGTCTTCGGGCCCGAACAAATGTGCGGCCAGTTCAATGTGCGGCAAGCTCAGGCGGACTTCTTCGACCGGACGGCTCATGCGCTGACCTGCACAGTGTCGAGCGCAGCCCAGCGGGCAAACAACGTCTTGAGCAGTTGCGCGGTGGCCTCGGGCTGTTCCAGCGGAAACATATGTCCACCGGGCATCGACAGATATTCACCTTGGGGCAAGCGCCGCACCGAACGCGCATGGTGACGCATCACCACCCGACTGTGCTCGCCACGGACCATCGCCAGGGGCACCTTGAGCTGACGCGAACCATCGGGCCGGGTATGCGGCACGCTGCGATAGATGCTGATTTCCGTGGCGGGGTCAAAGCGCAAGCGCAGTTGTTCGCCGTCGGCCTGTAGCCCGTGGCGTAAATAGGCGTCAAAACACTCGGGATCGAAGCGCCGGAACAGGGTCTTGCCGGCGAAATAAAGGCGCGCGGCGTCAAGGTCGGCAAAGGCTTCGCGACGTCCCAGGGTGCGGCCAGCCGGGGTAATGCGGTCGATGAAACCAAAGCGTTTGGCGGCACGGATCATCCACTGATCGGCCAGGGTCAGCACCGGCGAATCGAGCATGACCACCCCGCGATACAGCTCCGGACAGCGCAGCGCGGCATGAAAATGCAGCACACCGCCCAAGGAGTGGCCCACGCCCCAGACCGGTTCGGGTTGTTCGCGCAGGTGATGGATCAATTCGTCGACCAGATTCAGCCAGTTGTCATCAACCGGGAAACGCGGGTCATGGGCATGCTGCTCCAGATGGCTCACGAGGTAATCCGGCGCCAGCGCCGTAAACAACTTGCCGTAAGTGGCCGACGGAAAACCGTTGGCGTGAGCGAAGAACACCTGTTGCGACATGCCGGCATATCCAGTGAGCAAACCAGTGACGATTGTGCGCAGTGGCTGTGCCTTCGGCAACGACTGGAAGTGCCATCGACGATGGCACTCCGGTCATGCACCGGCAAAAAAGCGGCTTAGCGGCCTGGCGGCTCCTGTCCCAGCGGCACCACGGCAATGGTCAGACGCGAAATACAGCTGGTCTTGCCTTCATCGCCGGTCAGGCGAATGTCCCACACGTGGGTGGTGCGGCCGATATGGACCGGGCGCGCGACAGCGGTGACCCGACCGCTGCGCAGGCCGCGCAGGTGGTTGGCGTTGACTTCAATGCCAACGCAAAAGTATTTGCTGGTGTCGATGCACAGGTAGCTGGCCGTCGAGCCGACCGATTCCGCCAACACCACCGACGCCCCGCCATGCAGCAGGCCGTAAGGTTGGTGCGTGCGATGATCGACCACCATGCTGGCGGTCAGCGAATCGTCGGTAAATGACTCGAAACGGATGTCCAGCCATTCGAGGATGGTGTTCTTGTTCAGGGCATTGAGTTGTTCGATGTTCGGTTGAGCGCGCCACAGACCCATGTTCAATCCTTTTTATTGGGCGCTCGTGGAAGCTGAGCGCCAGACGCCAACTATCTTTCACCTCCACCCGCCTGTGCAAGCGCTGAAGCTTTTTCAGGCAGGCGTGGACTCGGGTTTTCCTTGAGACGTCCGGTCAGGCGCACATAGCCTTGCTCGTCCAGCTCGCCCCTGTCTCCCGTGCGCAGGAAACCTTCGGTCAATGCCTCGACGGTTTTCAGCGGTTGCTTGAAGTAACCAAGCATGGTCGCGCCACTGCGCACCAGCAGTTCGCCGTCCTCCGCCAGCCGCACCTCGACCTGCGGACACTGCTGGCCGATCCAGCCGCTCTTGTGCTGGCCTGGTCGGCAGATATGCGAATAGCCGCAGTTTTCGGTCAGGCCGTACGCTTCGAGGAGCTCGACCCCAAGCCGTTGATACCAATGCCGCAGGTCTTCCGACAGCGGCGCGCCACCCGACACGGCAACCCGCAGCGCGTCCAGCCCAAGGCTCTTGCGCATATTGCGCGCGAACAGCCTGCCAAACAGCGGCACACTTAACAGCACCTCAAGTCGCGCGGCGGGAGTCTTGCTGTGTACGCTCGCCTGGATTTTGCTCCAGATCCCTGGCACGCCAAACAGCGCCGTGGGCCGCGCGCGCTTCAGATCGACGAAAAAGGTGTCCTGGTCCTCGGCAAAAAATACCGTTGGCCCGGCATAGATCGATGCCATTTCCACGAACATTCGCTCGGCCACGCAGCACAGCGGCAGACAAGACAGCAACCGGTCCTTTTCGCCCAGCCCGAAAATCCCGCTGCCATGGGTAATCGCAAAGGCCAGGGTGCCGAAGCTGTGCATGACGCCCTTGGGCCGTCCGGTGCTGCCAGAGGTGTAGATAATGGTCGCCAACTGATCGTAGCGTCCGATGGGGTTGTCCTGGATCGGCGACCAGGCCTGCAACTCATCCCAACGAAAATCAAATGACCCTTCAGGGCAGAGCGGCAGCGCGACGGTCGGCAACCCGGCGCTGATACCGCAACTGATGCCCGGCCAGTCGTCCAGTCTGCCGACGAAGACCATCGCCGCCTCCGAATGCTCCAGCACCTGAGCGACCGCTCCCGCGCTGAGACTCGGATTCAACGGAACCGAGACATGCCCGGCCATCCAGATCGCCAGGTCGACAATGATCCAGTGTGCGCAGTTTCTGGAAAGAATCGCGATGACGCTGCCCTGTGGCAAGCCTTGCCGACGTAACCAGTGCGCCGCGCGGCGGGCCTGATTGCCGACCTCGGACCAGCTCAGCTTTTGAACCTGTCCTCCCGCCATCGGCTGGACCAGAAAACACTTGTCCGGATGACGGTCCTCACGATCATAGAAACGGCTCAAGGGCAGACTGATGGCGGTCGTCATGGCTCATGTTCCTTATTGTTATTGGGCAAGCGTAGTCGACCGGGTATTTACCCGGTGCTTGCGCAGCAATAAAACAGAGGAACGGTGCGGGGGCTGTTGGAGATTCTATGTTTGGGGGGGCAACTCACAGACGCCGCAGAGGTGTCGGGTTTAATTGTGAGGTGACGGACCTAACGCATGCTCGACTGTAGACCCTGTGGAGCGAGGCTTGCCCGCGAAGAACGATAACGTGGTGAATCAGGCCCACCAAGGCGTCTGGTTCGCGGGCAAGCCTCGCTCCAACGGGCTCAACGGGCGCCGACGGGTTCAAACGTGTCGAACGCTGTCCAGTTCCATGGCCCCGGCCAGGGGGAAAACACCCGACAGCTCTGCCAGGCTTGCGGTACTCATGGGCTGGGGTTGCTGGGTGCTGCCGTTCACAGCCAGGCCAATCAGCGCCCCCACCAGCGGTTGATGGCTGACGAGCAGGACATCCTCTTTCGCACACGCGTCCAGATGCTTCAACACCTGGCGCGGATCATTGTCCGGCGTGAGCCAGGGCACGATAACCACCGGCCCGCTAAACCCCAGCGCGTCCCTGACCAGCTCGGCGGTTTGCCGGGCTCGAACGTAAGGGCTGACGAGGATGCGCTGCAAAGGCTGGCCCATCAGATGCGCCGCGCTGTGCAGCACTTGTTCCCGGCCAGTGCGGGTCAGCTCGCGCTCGGCATCGCTGCGCGCCTGCGCCTGGGCTTCGCCGTGGCGCAGGACCCAGATCTTCATAACTTGGGCTCTTCGTCGCGTACCGGGTGCGCCGCCGCCGGAACACTGTGCGGTGCTTCGCCTTCGGGTGCGCGCGGCGTCGGCCAATCGGCAAACGGCCAGGGTTTCTGGTCGCTGTGGAAGGTGCCGTAACGGCCGATCTGGGCCAGGAACTGGCTCAGACTGTCGCCGAAGTTCATCAGGCTACCACTTGGCGCGCCGTAGATAAGCCGATAGCACAATTGCACCAGCACCACGCCCGCCAGAACGACTTCGGCGACGTGCCAGACCAGCACAAACAGCACCATCCAGAGGACGCGCAGCAAAATCGACTCATGTTGCTTGAGTTTCGAATCGTTCAAGACACTCTCCCGCAAACAAAATAGGTATTCAGTTGAAACCAGTGATGGAAATGAAGTCGACATCGGTCTTGGGTTCGGCACGCATGAGCTGCTCGATGACCTGTTTCAGGGTACGACCCTCGAAAAGGATAGCGTGCAACCCGGCGACCAGCGGCATATACACCTGCAGCTCGTCCGCCTTGACCTTGAGCACCTTGAGGGTATTGACCCCTTCGGCCACTTCACCCAGACGGTTGACCGCCTCATCCAGACTCAGACCCTGCCCCAGGGCGAAACCGACCTGATAGTTGCGGCTTTTCGGCGATGAACAGGTCACGATCAAATCACCAACGCCGGCCAGGCCGAGAAAGGTCATGGGGTTGGCCCCTTGATTGACTGCGAAACGGGTCATTTCCGCCAGCGCCCGGGTAATCAGCATGCTCTTGGTGTTTTCACCCATTTCCAGCGCGACGGCCATGCCGGCAATAATTGCGTAGACGTTCTTCAGCGCACCGCCCAACTCCACGCCAAAACGATCCGCACTGGCATACACCCGGAAGGTGCGGCCGTGCAGCGCGGCCTGCACCTGCTGGCACAACTCTTCGTCTTCACTGGCGACCACGGTGGCGGTCAGGGCGTGCTCGGCGATTTCCCGGGCCAGATTCGGCCCCGACAACACGCCGATGCGCGCTAGCGGGGCGATTTCTTCGAGGATCTGGCTCATCAGCTTGAAGGTGTGCGCCTCGATGCCCTTGGTCAGGCTGACCAGCATCTTGCCGCTGAGGCGCTGGACATGGGGGACCAGAACCGAACGCAAGGCGCTGGAAGGCAGCGCCACGAAGACCAGCTCGCTGCCATCGAGCGTGGCGGCCAGGTCCGTGGTCGGTTCGACTTCAGGGCGAACCTTGATGCCTTTGAGATAGCGAGGATTCTCGCGGTTGACGCGAATCGCCTCGGCCTGTTCCGGGTCGCGCATCCATTGCCGGACCTGACGACCGTTTTCTGCCAACAGGTTGGCAATGGCCGTACCGAAGCTGCCGCCGCCGAGAACTGCGACTGGTTGCTGTGTGGTCATAAAACCATCCATCTAGAGCCATCTGATTTTGGCGATGGCGGCATTATACGGAGCGTTGCAGTGTCAGCCAGCGACAAACTGTGTCATGGCACCGCACATTAGCGGTATTGCATCCCCGTCGCGCCGACGACCGGGGACAAGTTCCAGGGAAATAAGCCACGTCTCGGTTCCCATGGGCGACTATTACTGGAATCATTACGACCACCGGCGATTGGAAAACTTCGCTGCATCACAGGAATCACCGGGCGGATGAGTATGGATACAGCGTTGGGCTTAAGGATCGGACATCTGGGCTGCGTCATCACCGGCCTGCTGCTGGCGAACAGCGCTTGCGCAGCTGACGTGCTGTTGACGGCCACCGAAGACAGCCCCGTGGTGCAGGCCTTTGTCAGTGACCTTGCCCAGCGGCGGCCCGAGGATTCCGTGCGTTTTGCCACCACTGGCAACCTGCCGGTGCCTGGAAAGATCCCGGAAACCACACGCCTGATCCTGCTTGATCCCGGCAGCCTGGACTGGCGCCTGCTGGACAGCCAGGGCCCGGCGACGCTGGTGCTGCGCATCAGTCGGATCGAGGCCCATCAGCGCCTGGCAGAGAAACGTCCGCCCAACCTGAGCCTGCTGTGGAGCGACCCGCCCGTCTCCCGACAGCTCAAACTGATCCGGCAATTGTTGCCGCAAGCCAGGCAGGTCGGCGTGCTGTTCGACAGTGACAGCCAGTTCCTGCTCAAGGAAACACGCCACGCTGCTGCGCCGCTGGGCTTGAAAATCGTGTCCCAATCCTGGCGATCCATCGACGACAACCGGCCACTGAGCGCATTGCTGAGCCGCAGCGACGTATTGCTCGGTCTGGACGATACCGAGCTGTACAACGCTCGAACGGCGAAAAACCTGTTGCTCAGCAGTTATGCGCAACAATTGGCGTTGCTCGGCCCGAACGCAGGTTTCGTCACCGCAGGGAGCCTGGCCAGCACCTACAGCGACCAGCACGATTGGCTCGACACCCTAGATGCGCTGCTGGATACGCCCCCCACCAGCTGGCCGCGCGCGTTCTATCCGCCGTATTTCAAGGTCGTGAGCAACCCGCGGGTCGCACGTTCGCTCGGCATCGCCCCGATCAACGACGCTGCGCTGACCGCGCAGCTGACGGATGCGGAGCGCCAGCCGTGAGTAAACGCCGCCAATGGGACATCAACACCCGCACCCAGATGATCAGCCTCGGGCCTGCGTTGCTATTGACGCTGTTGTTGATCAGCTTTTTCACCTTCGTGCGTATCCAGGACCTGCGCCAGGAGGTCAACCACACCGGTCAGCTCATCGCCAACCAACTCGCCCCCGCGTCGGAATATGGGGTTATCGTCGGCAATGACGATGTGCTCCGGGGGCTGATGCGCGCGACCTTGTCCACACCTCACGTGCGTTTCGTTGAAGTGCAGGACAGCGCCAACAATGTTCTGGTGTTCGTTGAGCAGCCCGGCAGGAATGGCGGCAACCCCAAACAGGTGGAGATTTTCCAGGCGCCGATTCGCTCCCAGCGGATCAAACTGAGCAACGACTTCCTCGGGGCGCGTGCAGAAGCGGCGAAGCCTGTGGAGGATTATCTCGGCCGGGTATTGGTGGGCATGTCCAATGATGCCTTCAGCCAGCGTCAGCAGGAAATCCTCTTCAAGGCCGGCATCCTGGCGCTGTTTGCGCTGCTATTCACCTTCTTGCTGGCCCGCCGCCTGGCATCCAGCCTGTCGCAACCGATCAGCGACATGGGCGATGCGGTCAAGGCGATCCAGCAGGGCGATTACAACACGCCGCTGCCGGTGCCCGACGACGCCGAGCTGGGTGATCTGGCGCGGCATATCAACAACCTGGCCTACAACCTGGAAAAAGCCAGCCGCGAACAGCAGCAGTCCATCGATCAGCTGATTCAGGCCCGGGAAGAAGCCGAAAAAGCCAACCGGGCCAAATCCGATTTTCTGGCGATGATGAGCCACGAACTGCGCACCCCCATGAATGGCGTGCTGGGCATGTTGCAGTTGCTGGAAACCACGCGCATGACCGAAGAGCAGACCGAGTACGCGGCACTGGCCACCGAGTCCACGGAGCATTTGCTCAAGGTCATCAACGACATTCTCGACTTCTCGCGGATCGAACGTAACGCCCTGCAAATGGAGAACATCGCGTTCAATCTTGCCGAGGTGATGACCACTTCGACCCAGGCGTTCCAGCACAATGCTCAGCAACGGGGCCTGTTGCTGGAACTGGATCTGCAGGCCGGACTGGGCTCTTTCAACGTGTCCGGTGATCCGACCCGGCTGCGCCAGATTCTGGTCAACCTGATTGGTAACGCCCTGAAATTCACTGAAACCGGCAGTGTCTGTATCCGGGCCGGCTACCAGGAACTGGAAGCGCAGCGCGTGTTGTTCACCTGCACGGTTCGCGACAGCGGCATCGGCATCTCGGCAGATCGCCTGGAGTCGATGTTCGATGCTTTCCAGCAAGCCGACAGTTCCATCTCCAGGCGCTACGGCGGCACCGGCCTGGGCCTGCCGATTGCCCGCACTCTGGCCGAACGCATGGGCGGTGTCCTCAGCGCCCGGAGCGAGGAAGGCCTGGGTTCGACGTTCACGCTGGAGCTGGCGCTGACACGCTTGCCGGTGGAGGTTGCCGATCCGGCCGGGGCTTTGGCTGGCCCGGAAGATGACGACGGCCAGGACCGGTGCGTGTTGCTGGTGGAAGACAATCAGGTCAATCGCACGGTGGTTCAAGCCATGTTGCACAGCCTCGGCTTTCAGGTAAATGTCGCGACCGATGGCGCCCAGGCCGTGAGCATGGCGGGCAGCGGCAACTACGCAGTGATTTTCATGGATTGCCGACTGCCGGTCATGGACGGCTATGAAGCGACCCGGCGCATCCGCCAGCTTCCGGGGCTGGAACAGGTGCCGATCATCGCCCTGACCGCCAACGCATTGCAGGGTGATCGCGACGCCTGTTTACAGGCGGGGATGAACGATTACCTGGCAAAGCCCTTCAAACGTACTGATTTGCAGCAGGTTTTACAGCGCTGGCTGTCCTTTCGGACATCTGCGACTGGCGATAAATGCTAAATTGCGGCAGTCTTGGTAGCCGTATCGACAATCGAAGTCGGTCGGACGACAAATTTCAGTGCACAAGTGTGCTTTCATTTCCCTTGTGCTGTGACTTTCACTACAACGCAATAGTCTATGAGTAGGCTGCCGGCAGAGTCCTGGCGAGTCAGCCGGCCAGGACTGGATCCAGGGGCAAATGGCGCCCCACCCTGCCGCACCAGATTATTGAGGAGCTCGCATGACCAAACAAAACGCCTTTACCCGGGAAGACCTGCTGCGCTGCAGTCGCGGCGAGCTGTTCGGCCCAGGTAATGCGCAACTGCCCGCCCCCAACATGCTGATGGTTGATCGCATCACCCACATCAGCGAAGGCGGCGGCAAGTACGGCAAAGGTGAATTGGTCGCCGAGCTGGATATCAATCCAGACCTGTGGTTCTTCGCATGTCACTTCGAAGGCGACCCGGTAATGCCAGGCTGCCTGGGCCTCGACGCCATGTGGCAGCTGGTCGGTTTCTTCCTCGGTTGGCAGGGTTTGCCGGGCCGTGGTCGTGCATTGGGCTCCGGAGAAGTGAAATTCTTCGGCCAGGTGCTGCCAACTGCAAAGAAAGTCACCTATAACATTCAGATCAAACGCGTCCTCAAAGGCAAGTTGAACCTGGCCATCGCTGATGGCTCGGTCACTGTCGACGGTCGCGAGATCTACACCGCCGAAGGCCTTCGGGTCGGCGTCTTTACCTCCACTGACAACTTCTAAGGGTTATCCGCATGCGCCGCGTCGTTATCACTGGTCTGGGCATCGTTTCGTGCTTGGGCAATGACAAAGAGACCGTCTCCGCCAACCTGCGTGCAAGCCGCCCTGGCATCCGTTTCAATCCGGAATATGCCGAAATGGGTCTGCGTAGCCAGGTTTCCGGCTCCATTGACCTCAACCTCGAAGAACTGATTGATCGCAAGATCTATCGCTTCGTCGGCCATGCGGCAGCTTATGCCTACCTGGCCATGAAAGACGCCATTACTGATTCGGGCCTGACCGAGGAGCAAGTCTCCAATCCGCGCACCGGCCTGATCGCCGGCAGCGGCGGCGCGTCGACGCTGAATCAGATGGAAGCGCTGGATATCCTGCGTGAAAAAGGCGTCAAGCGCGTAGGTCCGTATCGCGTTACGCGGACCATGAGCAGCACGGTTTCAGCTTGTCTGGCCACGCCGTTCAAGATCAAGGGCCTGAACTACTCCATCGCTTCTGCCTGCGCCACCAGTGCTCACTGCATCGGCAGCGCCATGGAACAGATTCAGATGGGCAAGCAGGACATCGTTTTTGCCGGCGGTGGCGAAGAAGAACATTGGAGCCAGTCGTTCCTGTTCGACGCCATGGGCGCACTGTCCAGCCAGTACAACGAAACTCCGGAAAAAGCTTCCCGTGCCTACGACGCCAAGCGTGACGGTTTCGTCATCGCGGGCGGTGGCGGCATGGTCGTGGTCGAAGAGCTGGAACATGCTCTGGCGCGCGGCGCGAAGATCTACGCTGAAGTCGTGGGTTATGGCGCTACGTCCGATGGCTACGACATGGTTGCGCCAAGCGGCGAAGGCGCTATCCGCTGCATGCAGATGGCTCTTTCAACCGTCGAAGGCCCGATCGACTACATCAACACTCACGGCACTTCGACCCCGGTCGGTGACGCGAAAGAGATGGAAGGCGTACGTGAAGTGTTCGGCACCAACGCTCCGGCCATCAGCTCGACCAAAAGCCTGTCCGGTCACTCCTTGGGCGCCGCAGGCGTTCACGAAGCGATCTATTGCATGCTGATGATGGAAGGCAACTTCATTGCCGGTTCCGCCAACATCGACGAGCTGGACCCGGTCGTAGCTGATATGCCGATCCTGCTCAAGACTCA
>Ga0247814_10000239_pt1 | contig 48838 bp, 38 predicted proteins | sample UWRJL179409R1_FD_179947 | JGI IMG/M metagenome (GOLD analysis project Ga0247814, IMG submission 179947) | Plant litter microbial communities from Arlington Agricultural Research Station in Wisconsin, United States - UWRJ-L179-409R-1 | ecosystem: Environmental > Terrestrial > Plant litter >... | reverse complement strand
CATCCGCACATCCGCACATCCGCACATCCGCACATCCGCACATCCGCACATTTGCATATTTGCACATCCGTATCTCTTTTCATGTTATTTTCATAATGCACCGCTACTTTAGCTATTAATTTAATATACCAGTAGTCTGTTTAGCTGGCTTTACAGAACACCGGTTTATCTTATAACATATTAATAGCGTTGTTATGCTGGCTCTAAAAGAAGTATCGGGAAATAATTTATCGGTTTTCAGGCACGAAACCCGTTTAATGGGTAGCAATTTTGAGATAAGTGTTGTAGGCGACAACCACGCCTGGGCCAACCAGCGCATAAATAATGCTATTGCTGAAATAAGCCGGATAGAAAAACTATTAAGCACCTTTGGCGATGAAAGCGAAATAAACGCCATTAATGGCAATGCGGGCATACAACCGGTTAAAGTAAGCGGCGAAATTTTTAGACTGATAGACCGGGCGCTTAAAATTTCTGAATTAACGCATGGCGCTTTTGATATTACCTATTACTCTGCTGATAAATTGTTTATTGACAGCAATAGCGATACCCTGATTAACACCATTCCTTACTCTGTTACCAAAACAAACTATAAAGGTGTTGCTACTGATGCAAAAAACTGCACCGTATTTTTAAAAGAAAAAGGCATGCGCATAAGCCTTGCGGCAGTAACAAAAGGTTACGCGGCAGACAGGGCCAAATATTTATTACAACTAGAAGGTGTAGGCAGCGGCGTTATTAACGCAGGCGGCGATATTTTAACCTTTGGAACCCAACCCGATTTTGCGCCATGGACAGTTGTTACAGCCTGCCCGGGTTATAATAATAGTGCACTATCACATATCAATATTAGCAACATGGCTTTGGCTACTTCGGTTAACAAAGAAAAAACTGCTAAAACACCCGGTTTGAAAAGCGGATTTGTTGTGAGCGCTATTGAAAAAATCAATGTGATAAGCCCTTCGGCAGAGTTTGCCGGTGCTTTGGCCGCTCCGCTAATGGCAATGGGCATAAACGGTGGTCTGTACCTAATAAATCGCCTTCATCAGGTTGGCTGCGTTATTACAGATGATCAAAACCGTGTTTATACTTCTAACGGCGTTAAAACTGCTTAGCGTTTTCTGCTTGGCTTTATTAAACTATAAGGGTAACTTAGCCTGTATGTTGCAGCCTCAACTGTACGGTATTCTGCGTAAATATCCGCTTTTTAACATTTTTTTAGATTTTTCCTTTGCGTGATGACGAGGTGGTTTGTGTATATTGTGATGTTTTTGCTAATTGCGCCGCACCCGTCATCAGCCAAATTGCTTAATGGCGCAGGTAAGGTTGCATCGGCAAACTTGCGTTACTTTAGCACCTACAGCTTACCTTTGGCAGATACTATCATAAAAAAGCACCCTCCGGATGAAGATGAAAAGAAAATAAAAGAAATATCAAAGGCGAAGCGTCAATCAAAACCCGAGAAAATTGAGGATGCCGGCAAGCCCGCCCCGCGACAGCGCGAACGCCGGCCCGAAGGCATGGAACGCCCGCCTGAGATACCAAGAAGAAACAGTAATTAAACCCAAACCCAATTTGTATTTGTAAATGAAGTTCCTGCGAATATTGTTTTTTCTTATCGTAACCATTACTGCTAATTCTTCGGCAGGCAGCTTGCTTTTGCCAAAGGCCAAGCTTGCTTTGTATGCCGATACAGACACCATTATTCGCAAAAGATCTATTTCGGTTGGGCTAAATTTTGGTAGCGATGCCATGTTTTTTGGTCGTACCGGCCCAATCAGATATCCGTTTTATTCTGCTGATGTTGTTTACAATACCAAACAGGGCTTTTTTGTGTACGGCTCTTTGCTGCGGCTAATTGGCTACAGAACATCAATTGACGAAATAGACGTTGGGGGTGGTTATCTTTACCGGCCCTCAAAAAAATTCTCGGGCTCCATAAGCTACACCCGCTTTATATTTAATAAGGAGCAGCGTATAATTGAATCGGCTACCAATAACGATATCAACTTTAAAAACGCTTACGATTGGGGGCCTTTTAAATCAACCGTGATACTGGATTACCTGTTTGGCCGTTCAAACGATTTTTTTGTCACCATTAGCCAATCTAAGCATTTTGAACCCAACTGGCGGCTTCTTAGTAATAACGACTATATTACGTTTAACCCAACAATAAGTATGATACTGGGTACGCAGAACTTTGTGCAAACCTACTCTGTAGATCATCAAGACCATCTGCTGCCGTCTGTAAGCAATAAAAGCGGTTATTCGCCCTATCTATTTAACAATGGCCGTTTTAATGCTTTAAATTATAGCTTTAAGCTGCCCATTGCCTACAACAGGCCGCATTATACTTTAGAGTTTGCGTATAAATACTCTATACCCGTAAATGTTGAGGGCACTTTAAGAAACAGGCGCGAATCATTCTATAACGTTACTTTTTACTACCTTTTTTATTAATACGCAATGAATGTTTTGATAATAGAAGACGAGATTGCCCTTGCGCGTGAACTTGAAATATTCTTAACCAATAACAATTACATTTGCGAGGTATGCCATACAGGCAAGCATGGTTCTGAAAAGGTAGCTACCAATTTGTACGACTTTATTTTGATAGACCTGGGTTTGCCTGATTATGACGGCATGGACCTGCTTACAGAAGCCAAGCAAAATAACCCCGATGCGGTTTGTATTATTTTAACGGCACGTGCAGCGGTTAATGATAGGGTGCGGGGGCTTGACCAGGGAGCAGACGACTATCTGCCTAAACCCTTTTCGCTTTTAGAATTACAAAGCCGCATGCAGGCCATATTACGCAGAAAATTCGGTCTTAAGCAAAGCGTGGTTGAATTGGGACATTTTGCTATAAATTTAACTGACCGTACTATTATTCATCAGGGCACCGTTATTAATACTATCACTAAAAAGGAATTTGATTTGATAGGCTATTTGATATTGCATAAAAACCGCACACTTACCCGCACACAGTTGAGTGAGCATATTTGGGGAAGCATTATTAATGACGACTACGACTCAAACTACATTGACGCGCACATAAAAAATATCCGCAAAAAATTAAATGCCTTTTCGCCGCCTGACTGGCTGGAGACTGTAAGAGGGCTGGGTTATAAAATTACCATGAATAGTTGATACGTTGAAACTAAACTCCAAACTCACACTGTTTAATGCCACATCAAAACTGGCAATTGCGGTGCTGTTTGTGTTGCTTGTTCCTTACTTTATTGCCACTATCAGCAAAAATTACGTAGATAGTAACCTTATTAAGCAAAAAAACAAATTCCTTCAAATTGTAGATCAACAGGGAATAGAAGAATATATACCCCCCGGAGAAACTTATGGCAGTTATTACCTTCCGTTAAAAGATGAGTATCTGACTATTGAAAAAGATTCCCTTTCGGCCCTGGCCGTTGATACCATAAAAAATGAAAAGCGATCTGTTGGCCGCGATACAATTGAATACCGCATATTAAGCCACACTTTTAAGCTGGATAACCAGAATTATCTGCTCGAGATTGGCAAAAGTACCGCTACGCTTAATGACACAAGTGCTCCGCTGCAAAACATAGCTTTTATTGTTTTGATAAGCATGATATTATTGACCATACTGGCCGACCAATTATACACTAATCACCTGTTGCGCCCGCTTGATCTGATTATAAAAAGCAAGTTGCTCAATCAAAAATTTCCCAACTTTGGGTTGTACAAAGAAATAAAAACCAGCACCACCGATTTTCAATATCTTGATATCAGTATTCATAAAATGATAGAGGCTATTGAGGCGGCTTTTCAGAAAGAACGCGAATTTATCTCAAACGCATCGCATGAGCTGATGACACCGATATCCATCCTGCAATCAAAAATTGAGAACATGTTTGAGCGGGAAGATATTGCTGAGGACCTGAAGCTACGCCTGTTAGAAATGCAGAAAATGCTTAACCGGCTTAAAAGTATAACCAAAACCCTGCTGCTGATATCGCAAATTGAGAACGAGCAGTTTTTAAAGAGTGACAAAACTTCTATTAAACAACTATTGCATGAAGTTTACGATGAAATTTCTATCCGTTTAACAGAAAAAGACATCACCTGCACAATTGTGGTGGCCGAGGACAAGCTATTGGTTAACGTTAACAGCTTTTTGGTGTTCAATTTATTTTTTAACCTGATAAACAATGCAATAAAATACAATCGCCCCAATGGCGAAATTATGATAATTACCGCCATTGAAAACGGCAAGCTTGTAGTAAGCATTATTGATACGGGTATTGGTATAAGCCCCCAGGCCCTGCCCTTTATATTTAACCGGTTTAAAAAATTCAGGCAATCTTTACAGCAGGACAGCTTTGGGCTGGGCTTGCCTATTGTAAAATCAATTGCCAACTTTCATGGCATTGAGATAGTGGTAAACTCTGAGGAGAATGAAGGCAGCACCTTTAAATTGATTTTTCCCGGAGAACTGCTTGGAACTTAAATAATCGGCAATTTTTAATTAAACCCTTTTAAGCTAAACTAGTCTAACCGAATACATAACAATTTTCTGAAATGGGTAAAGTGTTTAAATATGCTGCAGGCTTGTTGTTAGCCGGGGCAGTTTGCATGGCAACTTCATCTGCCGAAGCGCAGCGTCGCGGAACAGGCGGCGGTGGCATGCGCGGAGGATCAACTATAATACGGGGTGGTGGTTTTGGCTATGGTTATGGTTGGGGCATGCCATTAGGATGGGGAATGGGACTGGGCTGGGGTTACGGAGCCGGTTATAGCCCTAGGCTTAGCGGGCCAGGCTATAGTAGCTGGGGATATCCAAATCCAGGGTTCCGTTTGGGAGCAATGCCGGCAGGCTTTTATCCGTTTTACTTTGGCACGGGTTTATACTACTACTCGGGTGGGGCATTTTTCCGTCCTAATGATACAGGAGGCTATACCGTAACCGATCCGCCGGTAGGGGCCGCTATACCTGATTTGCCTAAAAATGCGCGCTCAATAGTTATCAACGGAGAGCAATTTTATGAGTTTCGCGGCGTGTATTATACTACACAGATTAATGATAAGGGCGAAACTATTTATGTTGTTGCCGGGAAAGATGGTGTTTTAAATACCAACAGCTCAAATAATGCTGCTCCACTGCCAAGGGTTGGCGACGCGATTGATAAATTACCAGATGGCAGCCGTAAGGTAACCTTAAATGGTGTTAATTATTTTGCCGCACCTGATGGTGTTTATTACGAAGCCGTAGTAAAAGATGGAAATACCACTTACCGCGTTGCAAGTGTACCAACTGTAGATGATGACAGATAAGATACTAAAATATAGAAATCAAAAAGCCGCTTTAATAATGGAGCGGCTTTTTTGTTCTTACCTTTTTAATAAGTGAATATCTATCCTTTAATAATCAACTTTCGAGTTCAATACCTACGCTCCTATTTAACGCCTTATCTGCAGTGCAAAAAATTGTTTCAACAGGCACCAATAGTTCTTCTAATCGTCCGTTATCCAGCAGTTGTTTTTGTTGCTTAACAAAAGGAGTTATGTCCTCAATAGCATTTAAACGCGAGCAAAAGTTTTTTAGCACATTTCCTTTTAATCCTAACTGAATTGCGCGCCGTTCTACTTTGTTTCCGAATGGATCGTGGTCAGGGTCCCATTGCAAACGAACATCTTTTGCCTCCATTTCAATTTTCCATTTATCGTAGCTTTCATAATACTCAGGTTTAAATGCTGAAAATACCGATTGTTGCAAAATCTCTTCAAAAACACTTCTATCTACATACAGCGCTAAAACATGCTCCTGATTTTCTTTCTCGGCCCACCCACAACGATACATCATCCACAAAAAATTAGGTTTAACCCATGACATTCTATTGAAGTTGAAATCTGGCCCGCCCAGAAATTGATTCTTAACTGCAAACTCAGCTATGCTTTTTTTATATGCCTGATATAGAACAATCTGTTTGTCTGTTTGATGAGCCAAAATATGCTGGCCTTTTTGAGGTAAATTACTTAAGTTTTGGGTATATAGCCAACAGGAAATTTTCATAAAAACCAAGGTAATATATCAGGTGAAAAGTACTCATGTTGGTGGTTAAAGTCGCCGCAATTATTACATTTTACTATATATAAAAGTGCTTTTTCTGCATCAGCGTTCTTTTGCAATTTTAAAAACTCAATGGTTTCTGTTACGCCCGCAAACGGCATCAATTGAACATCTAATCCGCAATAGGTATCAAAGTCGATATTCTTCGCTTCCCAAATTTTGAGGCAATCCTCAATTTGGTTTTGTAATGCTAAATTAAAACAGGCAAACATTAAATCTTCTACCGTTACTACTCCGATAGCTTGCCTTCTTGTAACAATAAAAGTATTTACCAGCTCAATAGCAAACGCTCTATTTTTTGTTCGCTTTGAATATTCTATTAACGCTACTCGTAATACCCCATCAGCTTGAAATTCTTTTATAATTTCAGCATCTACGCATTTTAATATGTGAAATTGGTTCAGGATATCATTTAATTTCATTGATTATAATATAGTAAATTTCCGCTAATTCCTCAAATAAAAAATAATTGAATATGGGGAAAAAATAAAAGCTTCAGACAGTAATCCGAAGCTTAATTCTTACTTATACATATAAACAATTAATGCTTATGCCCTTTTCCGTGGCCTTTACCCGGGCCCGGACCATGTGGCGGACCGGGATGATGCCCGTTACCCGGGCCATGTCCCGGGCCTTTGCCGGGTTTTAGGTGTTTTACATACTTAACATCATGGCTGTTGCGGATAATAACCTGATCATGGCGGCCCTTGTAACCCACATATTTAGTGCGGATAACATTGGCCCTGCGCCAGGGCTGTGGCTCATTAACTACAACTTTGTAACTATTGTAAATATTGTAACTGGCGTAACGCGCAGGCAACGCACGCGAGCGTATCCATGTGTTGTTATCTAAATAAACGTACTGACGGTTAGGCACATCATAATAAGTGTCAATATCAGGCAGGTAATAATTTTCTACATAGTCATATCCAACAGGGCCCCATACAGGCTGGCTGCCAATGTTTACATTAACACTTATCTGGGCCTGAGCCGCTGTGTAAAGCAAACTTGAAAATAGTGTAGCGGCAATTAAAGTTATCTTTTTCATAATAGTGTTTATTTGAGGTTAAGACAACTTTACCGCTAAAAAGTTTAGTCAAAGAAAAAGCGGCACTTACGCGCCGCTTTTCTAATTTTTAATAATAGCGCCTGTTGGCTAGTCTTTTTCCTTATCAGCGGCTTTGCTGCCAACCATAGCCAAAACAGGTTTGCCAATAACTTTATAGGCCCCCTCACCGCGCAAAACAGCGGCAGTTTGCGTTTTATCCTGTAGGGTTTTTATGGCCTGCGCCATTTCATTATCATACTTATAACTGGCCTCGTAGCGGCCTTTCTCAAAATAATAGCGAGATACGATCTCATTCTCAAGCGCCTGTTTTATTTCGGCTTTATGAATTTGCAGATCGTTTTTCTTGCTGTTCATTAACTTGGTTTTCAAAATATCGTACTCGGTCTGTATCTGGTCAAACTGTTTCTCTTTGGTAGCATCAGCCTTCAGTATATCAAGTGTTTTCTCAGAGATTGTATTGTAGCTATAATTTTTACCTGTCAGGTATTTCACAAAATCACCGTAATCGGCATCGCTTAAAACAAAGGCCTTTGCCTCAGCTATTTTGGGGTGGGCATCGCGATATTTAGTAGCATAATCAAACAATAGCAATTTACCAATAAGCGTTTGTGTAATACTTGCATAGCGCTCCTGCTTAACTGCAATATCCGGATAGATGCCGCTACCATCATATACAGAACGGCCTGCTTTGGTTTTAAATTCGTGAATAAGTGAATCAGCAAATTTCAGCACGCTGCCGTCATCTTTACGGTGCGCATAATCCAGTTCCTGGATACAGCGGCCTGATGGCACGTAATACTTTGCTATAGTTATTTTAACCAGGCTGTTGTAAGGCAACGGAAATGTTTGTTGCACCAGGCCCTTACCATAGCTGCGCTGGCCAATTACCACACCGCGATCCAGATCCTGAATGGCACCGGCAACAATTTCAGAAGCAGAGGCCGACCTGCTATTGATCAATACCACCAACGGCAGAACCGGCGCCGCGGCAGGCGCCATGGTTTTATAAACGTAACTTTTCTCTCTTACCTTGCCTTTTTGAGATACCACCTCAACGCCTTGCGGAATAAAAAGGTTAACAATTTTAACAGCCTCCTGTAAAATACCACCACCGTTTGAACGCAGATCCAATATAACCCCGGCCGGGTTGTTCTTTTTTATGGCTATTAAGGCGCTGCTTACTTCATCGGCAGAGTTTTCCAGAAATTTATCCAGCTTAATGTAGCCCATATTGCCCTCAACCATACCAGAGTACGACACGTTGGGTTGTTTTATCTCGTCGCGCACAACGCTTTTTTGCAATGTGGTGGCATCACCTTCACGTTTTAATACAAGTTTTACAGCGGTTCCGTTTGAGCCTTTAAGCAAGGTGCTTACCTGGTCGTTATCTTTACCCTGCAGCGGAACATCATTGATAGAAATTATTTGATCACCGGCCCTTACATCGGCTTTTTGAGCAGGATATGCCTCAAATACGCTGGAAACAAACACTTTACCTTCGCGTAAAAAAATGCTTGCGCCAATGCCCCCGTATTGGGTGCTTACATAATGTAGTTTGTAATCTTCAATTTCCGATTCGGGAACAAACTCGGTGTAGGGGTCCAGGCCATTAAGCATGGCATCTGCACCCGTTTTAAGCAACTCTGCCGAGTTGATGTCATCAACATAGTTTACGTTTACCTCTTTATATAACGAGGCAAAAACCTCCAGATTTTTTGAGATCTGAAAAAGGTCATCCTTAAAGCTCCAGCTACCAACAGCAATTGCCAGCAACCCTGCCGACAATATGATCTTTTTATATCTTTTTATCACACCCACTTGCATTAAATAAAACTAGCTTATAAAAATACAAAAAATAGATGTTTATTGGTTAGACAGTTAACAGAGATTTTACAGTCTGTTATTGTCCATATTAGCTAAGGCTTTTTGCAATGTAAAAACCACATACTCGCGTTTACGGTTTACTAACTGCATTACGGTATTTATCAAGGCTTCTTCCTGCCCCTCGTTGTAGCTTAATTGCTGATCGGTTAGATGATTGTACTTTCTCTGTAACTTAATTTTTACGCGTTCCCAGTCTTTGTTACTGATAGTTACCTCTGCCATGATTGAAATATTTTGCACAAATATAAAAATAACCTGATTTGCATCTTATAAATTTGGTATAGCAATTGTTAATATTACAAAATGTGGCTCCTTTAGCAGCCATATTTACTAACTAATTTTTCCTTCTATGAAAAAGTATCTATTAAGTGCAGCATTACTAATTGCTGTAAGCATCAGTGCTAAGGCTCAATTTAGCCTGGGCGTTAAAGGTGGTGTAAATTTTTCAAAAATCACCACCGATAATTTAAGTTCATCAACTGTAGCCGGTTACCAGGCAGGTTTGTTTGCCCGTGTGGGCAGCGGGGTTTATTTACAACCCGAAGTTTACGTAAGCAGCAAAGGCGGCAAATTTAGCGCCAGTGCCAACAATACCACTTACAGCGGCGATGTTAAGTTTACTACATTAAATGTACCGTTGTTATTGGGCACTGCCATAGGCGATGACAGTTTTAATTTCCGTATTATGGGCGGCCCTATTTACTCGTACATTATGGATAAGAGCCAAAACTTTTCGGCTAATTTTAATGGTGCCTATGCTGATTTTGGTAGCTATAAAAACAGCACTTTAGGTTACCAGGTAGGCGCCGGAGTTGATATCGGCGCAATTACCGCCGACCTGCGTTATGAGGGTAGCCTTACCGATGTAAACAAAAACTACGGTCAGCGCCAAAACCTTTGGGCGCTGAGTGTGGGTTTTAAATTCTTTTAGACCTTAATTTGCGGCATTAAAGAATTTCCCTGACTTACAAGCCTCCTGATTTTATCAGGGGGCTTTTTAGTATAAAACATCGAACGGGGTATCAGTATAAAGGTTGGATTGGCTTTTAGTATAGATACCAGGAAACGAAAACAGTAAGCAACAATGTATTCGGCATTGGCTTGTATTTATAACAAACCTACGGGTGACCTAAATACAATACAAGCGTTTGAATTTGAAATTTAACTGCATTATATTTAAACAAGAAATTTGGAACGACAGCGCGGCTATATTAATAACCAATAGCGCACAGTTAACGCCGTCCTCTTAATTGTTCTTTTAAAGGGCCTGAAACCAGTACACTGGCGATTCGGAACCATTTCCTATAAAATCATGCGTAATTACCTTCCAGTAGTATTTCTGCCCCGGCACTATCGTAACATCATTTAAAAAGCTATCAGTAACCTTATCTTTTAATAATGGTGGGGTTGCTATGCTGCCAAAGTAAACATCATAGCTTTCTATAGTACCTGCGAGTACCGATTTTCCCTGCCAGGTAAGGTTGGCTTTACCTGTTACGGATGTAACCGCCTGCCCAAATGCCGGCGATGTTAGTGCGGCCGGATATGGGGGGTAGGCCACTTCCCCGTTTCCTGCATTATAAAACCTCCAGGTATCGCTTTTTTCGGTAACAGTAGTTACCGAAGAGCGCGAAATAATATACCATGAAAACGGCGTGTTGCGTTTAATATTTAATGCCAATTGGTTCGCAGTAGCAGAGTAGGTTTTAAATGATTTATCTAAAAGGTTTTGCAGATACAGATCGTAATGATCTGCATTGGCAGCGCTATTCCACATAAATGTAATGGTGCTGATGCTATCAGATACAATAGTACCTGTAGTACATAACGCGTTATTTAAAGGAAACGCTAAAACAGCTTTAGCCGGTATAGGTGGCGTGGGGTTGTCCTCTTTACCGCCACAGGCCGCTAAAACAAGTACGGCAGCAATCAATAATATATTGTTTCTCATTATTGTTTTATTATTTTATAGATGCTCTGTTGTCCGTCGCGTACAAGTTTAAGGGAATAAACTCCGTTTTTTTGCTCACCCAAGTCTAAGGTTAAAATCCCTGATTGGTTGGCGTACTGTTTCAGATAAACCGATTTGCCTCGGGTCAGATCATAAATCTCAACTATTACAGCGCCGATATTTTTATCACCCAGATTAAGTTTTAAAGCATTTTGGAATGGGTTAGGATACGGTATAATACGGGAGTCAACGTTAAAGTTCTTTTTAAAGGTGCCCTGACACACCATATCGGTAGTAACTTCCAATTCGTTATCACCCACGCTAAGCGGCAGGTTAATGCTGGCTTTGGTTGTATTATACTGTACCCCGTTTAGCTTAATGGTATAATTTATCCCTCCGCTTAAAGCTAAACTTACCTGGTCGTGGTTAGGATTTACTTCGGCGTAAACAGAAAGGTTCTTAGGCTCGGTAATAACAACATCGTAACATTGCCTATAGTCGGGTTGTCCGTTAATAGTGATACAAATACTATATGCTCCGGCAGCCAGGTTGCCAATGGTTGTTGTGCTGGTAAAGTTATACGAGCTATTGAGCGAGTTACCGCTTATTGTAGCGGTATAATTTAAGGCTTGCGCGGCGGTAATGTTGATATTTCCGTTTGTACTGCCATTACAGCTTGCCCCGGTTGTGGTTAACTTAAAATTGCTTTGGGGCAGGGTATACATAAATGTAAAACCGGGTAACGTAGCCGTACCACCCGGAGCCACTACCGAAATAGCACCCGAAGCCCCTTTACCCACTACCGCCTGTAACGTTGTTTTTGAAACGGCGGTGAATGACGCAGCGTTGCTATCGCCAAATTTTACGGCAGTAACTCTATCAAGGTAATCTCCAGTTATTGTTACAACAGTTCCCTCAATAGCAGTTGCAGGGCTAAACGAGGTTACTATAGGTATGGCATTTGTTACGGTTAGCTTGCCGCTTACGTAAGTAATGTTATAGTTATTTGATACAGCGTCTGATAGAGTGATGTCATACTCGCCTGCGCCGGGTGCTGCCGGCGCGGTTGTACTGATTTTAACCGGCGACAAGAAATCTGCACTGCTATCATCATTTATAAATCCTGCGTATCTGGCTGTTAAAGTTGGTATTGCGTCGCCCACATACATACTCACATTATTGGCTCTGATTATTAATGAAGCCTTAGTTACGATTATGTATTGCTTAGCGGTATATGCCGGAAAATAGCCGTCTGTTGCCTGGCTTGCTGCTAATTGAAACGTTCCTGCACCAACTATATGTATCATATTATCTACAATAGTTGCAACTTTAGTGTCCGAGCTGGTTAAAATTATTGGCTGTGTTGTATTAAGGCTGGTTACATTGGGCGAAAAATCGGCCTGACCGTAAATATAGTTGCTTTTGATAGCAAGTGCAATAGGCTGAGGGAGAACAGTTAATTTGCCCTTTAAGAAAGTAAAGTCATAGTTTGTGGAGTTGTTTGCAGAGGCGTTGATGTTATAAACTCCTGGTGGGCTACGTACCTGTGCCGCTGTGCTAACCTTAAGGTTAGCAATAGAATTTTGAGTATCTCCATTTACAAAACCTTCAATCCTCACCGTAAATGGCGGATCTACTTGATCAAAAATGCGTACCTTATCATCTGGTTTTATAGTTAACAAAGCTTTTTTTACAGTTATATCAGCGCCCACTGAATAAGCGGGATCTATCTCATTGCCGTTAACCTGCGAAGCGCTAACATGCACAATTCCGGCACCGGTAATGTGAAGCTTCCCGTTTACAATAGTGGCTGGACCCGAAATTACCTTATAACTTAGTGGCGCCCCCTTATTGGTACTAACTGCGGGATCAAAATCAGGAACTCCATATGTTACAGGCCCGGGCTGCGTAAAGGTTATTCTTTGTGAATGCCTTACATAATCGCCAAATATCCATGGCTGTCCTCCATCACTATCATCTGTTACACCACCTGCAATGGCCACTCTGCCATCGGCGCTTATTGCCGATGTAAAGCCTTGGCGATAATTAACTTTATCCACCAAAATCGGAGGACCGGGATCATCACTTGGCGGGCCCGGAGTAACACGGTTTATCCCATATAATATACCGCTTTCAGACCACTTGTTTCCACTTCGTGTAAAACACATTACTCCGCCACCGTAGGGAGCCGAAAAAGTCTCGCTACGATAGCCCGGCATCCCTATCATTGCCGTTTTTCCATCTGCGCTTAAGCTTACCGAAGTACCAAAACGTGAAGAAACATAAATTGACACTCGGGCTGGCGCTAATTTTGCCTGTTGCACCCATTGGCCGGCACTTCGCTCAAACACCCATGCTCCGCTATAGCTACGATTTTCCAAACCGCTGCTTATCAATGTATTACCATCGGAATTTAAGGCGAGTGCAGCAATTTCAAACAAAGCGCCTTCAACTGACATGGGTTGATCACTGCCAAAAATTCTGCCACCCTGAGCAACCCAACCATTGGCATTGTGGTAAAATACGTAACTCCCGTTCAATCCTTTTAAAGCCACCGTATTGCCATCTGCGCTTAAAGCTATTGGCTGATAATCCTTGCTGCTTTTCCCTCCATCAGGAGCTTCCACCATGGCAGTCTGTTGCCATTGGTTGCCACTTTGGGTAAATATCCAAATCGCATTTTTTGAACCCGCGCTAAATCCTCCGGCCACTATAGTTTTTCCATCGGCGCTTATTGCCGCAGTGCGCCCCATAAAGGCGCCCGTGGTATTACCTCCTGTACCCTCAAGCTTTATACCCGGTTGCTGCCATGTATTGTTGTTCCTCACAAATACCCAAAGCGCACCTTTTTTTTGATTGTCATTAGGAGCGCCCACTATCGCTATGTTTCCATCTGCACTTAGCCCAACAGCGTTTCCAAAATTTGTAGGCGAGCCATCATCACTGGCTATTGTTAACCTATTGCCCTGCTGCTGCCAGGTCTGTTTTGTCCGGGTATAAATAAATGCATCTCCGCTATTGACCGGGTTGCCAACTATTGCCGTACTGCCATCTGCGTTTATTGCCACTGAATAGCTTTGCTTAAGCACTTCTTCCGGGTTGGTAACATGCGTCAATCTTCCCGTAGTCTGAGTGGGGTAAAATAAACTCCCCAAAGTGAAAGTGTACGCCGCCATTGTTGTGCCACCGCTCGTTGTGATTGCAACGTTTCCTCCTGTTGTTCCTGGCATTACCATCGCAGTAAGTTGCGTATCTGTATTAGATAAAATTATTGCTGCGTTTTCTCCAATAGTTAACTTTTGGGCGTTGCTAAATGCTGTACCGGTAAGGGTAATTATAGTACCAGGTACACCATGTGTGGGATTTAGATTTGTTACAACCGGCGCCTGAGCCAGCGCCAAAACAGTGGTAGTAAGTAAAAAATAAAGAAATATTAGTTTTTTGGCACTCATATTAGCAGTGGATTTGGTAAATGAAATGATAAGGCATTGCTTTAGACTTTTAGCGTAAAAATCAATCTAAGGATGCTTCAACTAAGTCGGTTTAAAGATAACATTTAGCTGATAATTAATAAAAGATAATATCGATTTTAAGAAGAGATGACTCGCTACTCAGATTTGCATTTGGCCTGATCAAATTTTAGTACAAAAAGTCTATAAAAAAGTAAAGCCCCTGATGGGCAGGGGCCTTTACTAACCAATTATAAACCTAAATTATGAGAAGAGCTGTAGGAGAAGGGGTCGAACCTCCACAGAGTGGTTATGCTTATTGCTAAACGTTTCCCATAATCTCCGCCACCGGGACAAGGAGGTGTGTCTGCCAAAATTTCACCATCCTACAGTATCTAATTCACGCCAGTGAATTGCTGTTGGGGAAGGATTCGAACCTCCACAGAGTAGTTAGCCCGCTTCGGGTTTCCTATGATCTCCGCCACCGGGACAAGGAGGTGTGTCTGCCAAAAATTTCACCACCCAACATTATAAATTTTAAAGAGCTTCGATTAGGTTTTCTCGGTTGCCTTGATACAAAAGTAAAATAGTTTGTTATTTCTTGCAAATATTTCAACAAATATATTTTATTTTTATACAAATTTTAATTAAACTTGTATTTAAATATTGAAATTCAAATTTATGTCCCACAGAAAAGCGCAAAATTTAGAAATTGATAATCTGGATATACAGATTTTGTCAATATTGATGAAAAACGCAACCACTCCTTATACCGAGATTGCCAAGGAGCTGATCGTTTCCGGTGGCACTATACACGTGCGTATGAAGAAGCTGGAGGAGATGGGCGTTATTAAAGGAGCCAGCCTTGAGGTTGACCCCCAAAAGCTTGGCTATGACATTACCGCTTTTTTGGGCATTTTCCTTGAAAAAGGATCGCAATATAACGAGGCCGTAAAACAGTTAAAGACTGTAAAAGAGATAGTTGAACTGCATTATACAACAGGCAGCTACAGCATTTTTGCCAAAATTATTTGTCATGATACCACCCATTTACGCGAAGTACTGAATGAGCAGATACAAGGTGTTAAGGGTATACAGCGTACAGAAACCTTTATATCACTTGAAGAAAGTATAAAAAGGCAAATAACGCTTGAACAGCATGATTATGGCCACTAAGCGCTTTATTTAACAAGCACAGTAATTGCCGGCCACCCCTACCGGATACGGCCCCCAAAACTAAACCTGCAATACCAATAGTATGCAGGTTTTTTTATGCTCTTAACTGTTTAAATTTAACAGTTATTAACACCTCGCTCCGTTATAATTTAAGTAATTAAGCGCATATTAGCATAATAATATGTACATGAAACCTTTCCTTTTTATTATGGCTTTGTTGTTTACCTGCCTTACAGCAGCAGCACAACAACAATTTAGCTTAAGTGGAAAAATAACCGATGATACCGGGCAGCCGGTGCCGTTTGCAAGTATATACATACAACATACAACCATTGGCACCTCTGCCAATAACGAAGGCGAATACACCTTTAACCTAAAACCCGGAACATATACCATAGTATACAAAGCCGTTGGCTACCGCCAGGAAGTTTTTGAACTGGACCTGAAACAAAACCAGGCAAAAAACATAACGCTTAAAACAGAGGTGTATCAGCTGCAGGCTGTTTCTATAAGCGCAACCGCCGAGGACCCTGCTTATGCCATAATACGCCAGGCCATAAAAAAACGTAAATTTTATTTGCAGGAAGTTAAAGCCTACACCGCCGATGTATATATTAAAGGCCTGCAAAAACTATTGGACGCACCCAAGCGTTTTTTAGGCAGGGATGTTGACCAGATAAGCCGGGCAATTGGCCTGGATTCAAACCGGAGGGGCATTGTTTATTTAACGGAGTCTCAATCAAAATACAGTTATAACTATCCTGATCAGGTGCACGAGGAGATGATATCATCAAAAGTATCAGGCAATAACAGGGCATTCAGTTACAACCGGGCGTCTGACCTTAAAGTGGATTTTTATGAGAACTACCAAAACTGGGACGAGGTAAGCCTGCGCCCGCTGGTATCGCCAATTGCAGATAACGCACTGTTTTATTATCGTTATAAATACATGGGCCAAACCACCCAGGATGGGCAGCAGGTAAACAAGATAAAGGTAATACCCCGCCGCGAACACGACCCTTGTTTTGAGGGCTATATTTATATACAGGATGATACCTGGCGGGTAGTAGGCATTGATCTGTTCATTACAAAAAAGGCCAACATCAGGTTTGTTGATACCGTTAAAATAAACCAGCAGTTTTTACCTGTTACGCCAAAAACCTGGATGCCTTCGGTTGTTCGATTTGATTTTACGGCCGGCCTGCTCGGGTTTAAATTGGCAGGATACATAATTTCTGTGTATAATAACTACGACCTTGAGCCAACTTTCGGTAAAACAAACTTTAACGAACTGCTGCGCATAACCCGCGAGGTAAACAAAAAAGATAGTTTATACTGGCTGCAGCAAAGACCCATACAACTTACGCTTGAGGAGAAGACCGACTATCAGAAAAAAGAGATACTTGCCCGCAAGCGCGAATCAAAAGAGTATCTGGACTCGTTAGATCGCGAAAATAACAAAATAAAAATCGGCAATTTTATTTCGGGCGGCATTAACATACGCAACCGCTATAAACGCGAGTCTTATCATTTTGATGCTATACCCGCTGCCCTTTTATTTAACACCGTTGAAGGATTTGCTATTGACTATAGCGCCTCGTACATTAAAAGAACTGACACCCTTAACAACCGCAATTTTGCTTTGCGCGCTAACATACGCTACGGCTTTGCCAATAAACTGCTTAATGCAAACACAGCCGTTACCATACCCACCGGAAAATTTTCATTGACTATAAGTGGTGGGTCTGACGTTGCAGACCTTAACAATAACCTGCCTATAAAGCCTTTCATCAATTCGGTTTATACACTGTTTGAAAGACAGAATTTTCAAAAGCTCTATCAAAAAACTTTTGTCACAGCATCATTTGGTGGGCGCATTGCAGGGGGATGGCAGTTTACTGCGGCTATGGAATGGGCTTACAGGCGCTGGCTAGACAATTCGTCAGACTATAGTTTTTTTAACAGGCAAAGGGCGTTTACATCAAACAATCCGTTTATGCCAACATCCGATGCACCACTCTTCGCTAACAACAAAGCATTTAAAGTAGGGTTGCGCACCACCTACAATTTTAGCAACAAATACGAGACCCATCCCACCGGAAGGCGTTATGTACCATCAAAATATCCTACCATTGGGATAACGCTGAACAAGGGAATTAAAAACATACTGGGATCAGACGTAGATTATACGCAGCTATCGGCAGATGTTTCGCAATCAAACGTAAGCATGGGTGTGTATGGCAAAACCTCATTTTATATTGCTGCCGGAAAATTCATCAGCAATAACAATTTGTTTTATACCGATTACCACCACTTTAATGGCAATCAGGTTTTAGTTTATAAAGGCGGCATCAACAGCTTTTTATTGTTAGACTACTATCGGTTCAGTACCCAAACGTCCTATCTGGAGGGGCATTTGGAACATAATTTTTCAGGCTTTATTACTAATAAGCTGCCTTTAATACGCAAGCTTAAATTAGAAGAAATATTGAATGTTAACTATCTTACCACACCCCAACTAAAAAACTATTACGAGGTTGGTTTTGGCTTACAGTACTTTGGGGTAAGGGTAATGTATGGCCGGTCATTCAATTCTTCCACCAACGCAGCTTCCGCCTTTAGGGTAGCGGTTAATTTTTAACATAATCTATAGAGCAACTCGATTTTTTAGCCTTAAAAGCCATCTTGCTCCTTTATCCACAACTAAAATTATTATCTTAGCCACCTTTTAATTGGGATAATGAACAAATTTTACGGGACGGGTGTAGCCATTATAACACCTTTTCAAGCAAACGGAGCGATAGACTTTGACGCACTTAAAAACCTTATTGAGTATTTAATAGCGGGTGGCATAGAGTACATAGTGTCATTGGGCACTACAGGAGAAAATGTTGTATTAAGTGCCGAAGAAAAGAAGATGGTATGGGCCTTTACTGCTAATGTAGTTAAAGGGCGCATCGGTTTGGTTGCAGGCATTGGTGGTAACAATACGGCAGAGGTAATTGAGCAGATAAAAGCTTTTGATACTACCGGCTATGATGCTATACTATCAGCAAGCCCATCATACAATAAACCTACACAGGAAGGCATATATCAGCATTATAAGGCAATTGCGGAAGCATCAACGCTGCCTGTAATTTTATATAACGTACCGGGCCGCACAGGCAGCAATGTAAGTGCCGAAACTACCGTGCGCCTGGCCCGCGATTTTAAAAACATTATTGGTACTAAAGAAGCATCGGGCAACTTTGATCAGTTCAATCAGATTATGCGCGATAAGCCTGAGGGTTTTATGCTAATATCAGGCGACGACCCGGTTACTTTGCCAATGATAGCACTTGGGGCCGTAGGCGCCATAACTGTTATAGGCAATGCTTTGCCGCGCCAAACGTCAGATCTGGTCAGAGCCTGCCTTAGTGGCAACTATAAAGCCGCACAGAAGGCGCATTTTAGTTTAATAGAGTTTACCCGGCTTTGCTTTGTTGAAGGCAGCCCCGCCGGGGTTAAAACTGCACTGAAACTGTTAGGTGTTTGTGGCGATACGGTGCGTCTTCCGCTGGTGCAGGTTGGCAGTAACACCGTTTCGCAATTTAAAAGGGAACTACAAAATCTGACAGCATAAAAAAAGCCCCGGATATTCCGGGGTTTTCTATTTCTATAGCCAAGTAGTTTAGGTGCTAACTAAGCTTTGTTTTTCTCATCCTGAATTTCTAACCTGATTGATTGAGCCAGGTTTTTCAGATCTTGCATACCTTTACGCACGCGGGTACCGGCAGCGCTGTTGCCTTTGTTGTAAAACTTATCAGCATCTGCTTCCAGCGATGCAATTAGGTTTTTAACTTCGGTAAATTTTTCCATTTAAATACTCCTTTTAAAGATTGTTTGAGGTTTTTTTGTTTTTTGTTAAGCTAATCTAATACGATTTATTGAAAAAAAAAATTTTACCTATTAAGTAAGGTGTTTTTTTGAAAAATTACCGTCTTTTCACCGTAAATAGGTTAACTATGAGCAATTTATGCCGTGCAATGGCAACAAAAAACCCCATGAAATACATGGGGTAAGTACTTATTATTTTTGTTTAAGATAATAAGCTGATTAAACAGCGTCAACCTTATTATTTTTATAATAACCTGCTTTTAATTTTTCTCCCATTTCTGTATAAGCGTCCAGTGTGCGCTGTACATCCGCTAAAGAATGAGCCGCGGTAGGGATAAGTCTTAAAATGATCAGGCCTTTTGGTATAACCGGATATATAACGATTGAACAAAATATGCCATAGTTTTCACGCAGATCGCGGGTAAGCGCTGTAGCCTCGTACAAGTCGCCTTTTAAAAATACCGGTGTAACCATAGTGTTGGTAACACCCAGATCAAAGCCGCGTTCGCGCAGGCCGGTTTGCAGGGCTGTGGCAATCTGCCATAGTTTTTCGCGCAATTGCGGCTGCGCTACCAGTAACTCAAACCGTTTTTTCAAACCTATTACCATGGGCATTGGCAATGCTTTAGCAAAGATCTGCGAGCGCATATTATAACGCAGGTAATCAACAATTTGTTTATCGGCAGCTACAAAGCCACCAATACCCGCCATTGATTTGGCAAAGGTGCCAAAGTACACGTCAACACCATCAATACAATCCTGCTCCTCGTGCGTACCTGCACCTGTTTTACCCATAGTACCAAAACCGTGGGCATCATCAACCAGCATTCTGAAATTGAATTTTTCTTTTAGCGCCACAATATCCTTTAACTTACCTTGCGCGCCAGACATACCAAAAACACCTTCGGTTATTAATAATATACCGCCGCCGGTTTGCTCTGCTAATTTTGTAGCACGCTCCAATTGTTTTTCGCAGCTCAAAATATCATTATGCTGGTATACGTAACGCTTGCCCATGTGCATACGCAGGCCATCAATTATACAAGCGTGTGATTCCGCATCATAAACTATAACATCTTTACGATCAACCAGTGTATCAATAATTGATATCATACCCTGATAGCCATAGTTAAGCAAATAGGCGTCTTCTTTACCTACAAACCTGGCCAGGTTGTTTTCCAGCTCTTCGTGATGAATGGAGTTACCCGACATCATACGGGCCCCCATCGGGTAAGCCATTCCATAATCTGCTGCTGCCTGGGCATCTGCCGCTCTAACCTCTGGATGATTGGCCAACCCCAAGTAATTATTCAGGCTCCACACCAAATGCTCTTTCCCGTTAAACATCATATGCGGCCCAATCTCGCCCTCTAACTTAGGGTAAGAAAAATATCCATGCGCCCATTGTTGATGCTGCCCCAGCGGGCCGCCCATAGTTTTTAAAATCTTATCAAATAAATCCAATGTACTGTGTATTTAATTTGCAAATATAGCTATATAAGAGGCAAGAGACAAGAACCAAGAATCAAGATGCTGATCTCGTTAATGCTATGGCTTTAAAATACAAAGAGCCAGAGATCAAGTTAATTGCGCTTTACAATATCTTGATTCCTGGCTCTTGATTCTTGATTCTCAAAAACTAATCTACATTATCATGCAGAAAAGAGTTATTGTTTCTGATACTTGTTCTGCCTTCGTCGTCAGGAAGTAAGGAGAACCTTGACACCTGTGTTTCATTAGAAGGAGGTGGCTCCTGCAAAGCAATTTCTTTACGTTTGTAGGCCGGCACATTCTCCAGTTCCTGAATGTTGCCGGTGCGCAGTTTCATACTCAGATCTTTAAGGCGCATAATACGCTCGCGAGATTTGCGTAATTGCTCCTCAATAGATTCATCAGTTTTATTATCATCGGCCCCTTTAAGCGCAACCGGCGCAACTTCTTCTTTAACAGGCTCTTCTTCCTCTTCCTGAATATCCTCAATCTGCATATCTAACAGTGCAGTTGGTTCAGACAGTTTAAAGGTAAATTCAGGCACATCGCTTTCTGTAGTTTGTGCAACGGGCTCCTCCTCCTGCAAGTTATACCTAACAATACCTGTCGTATCTTCAGTAGGCTGCGGTTTGGCAGCAAAAAGATCAAACAAACCGGTTTGTGCCTGTTCTTCTTTATGGTGTTTTAGGTATGGGGTGGCTGCTGTTGCAGGCACATCATTAACCGGGGTTATAAACTCATTTACCGGCCTTACCAAAGGCGCGTCGGCCATTAGCATAGATACCACTTTTTTGCTATTGTGCTCTTTCTCGCGTTCGTCTTTGGTTTGAAAACCTGTAGCGATTATAGTTACTGATAACTTGTCTCCTAAATTCTCATCGCGGCAGTTACCCCAGATCAAATCAGCAGATAAACCAGCTTCTTCCTGTATATAATCGGTGATGATGCTCACCTCATCCATGGTTACTTCCTTTTCGCCAGAGCTGATATTGAGCAATATATAACGTGCCCCTTCAATCTCATTATCCTTTAATAATGGCGATGCCAAAGCTCCTTCAACCGCTTTAAGCGCACGGTTCTCGCCTTCGGCGGCGCAGCTACCCATTATTGATACACCACTGTCTTTCATAACAGTGCGCACATCTTTAAAGTCAACGTTTATATAGCCGGGTAGTGTTATTATTTCGGCAATACCTTTTGCGGCTGTGGTCAAAATGTTATCTGCCTGTGCAAATGCAGAACCTAATGTAAGGTTGCCAAAGATCTGCCGCAACCTGTCGTTTGATATTACCAGGTAAGAATCTACATATTTTTTAAACTCCTCCATACCCTCTTCGGCCTGCATGCGGCGCCGCTTGCCTTCAAAAGAGAACGGTGTGGTGATAATACCTACGGTCAGAATATCCAGTTCGCGGGCGGCTTTGGCAATTATGGGGCTTGCGCCTGTACCTGTACCACCACCCATTCCGGCGGTTATAAAAAGCATGCGGGTATTGGTACCCAACATTTGTTTAATATCATCAATATTCTCAATAGCCGAGTTTTTACCAACTTCAGGGATTGAGCCCGCTCCCATTCCTTCGGTAAGGCTTGCACCTAATTGCACCTTGTTGGGGATGGGGCTTAGTTCAAGCGCCTGGGCATCGGTATTACATATAATAAAATCGACACCTGTAATGCCCTGCTTGTACATGTGGTTAACAGCATTGCCACCACCGCCGCCTACACCAATAACCTTGATGATTGACGACTTCTCTTTTAACATCTCAAATTGCATAATCCTTGTTTTTCAGCTGTCCGATACCTGACGATTAAGTAGATTTAACCATTGTAATAATATAACTTTTTCAACAAGCGTTTTCCACAATTGTCAATAATGTGGAAAAATTATTGACTTGTTGAAAATTAACCTTTCAGTTAACCCACAGCCCTCTAAATCTTCCCCGGTAGGTGAGAGTTTTGATTAGCCTGCTAAAGGTCTCCCTTGCGGGTTGGGTGGGCTTTTTATTTCAAAAAGTCTTCGTCCTTTATATCGTCTTTAATAAATTTCTTTCCGCTCTCTAATATTTTACCCAACAGGCCAAACTTACGTTCGTCTGTATATTTCTGTTTTTCTGTGCGGGTTTCAACCTGCGGCAAAGTAAGGCCATCATACTCCATTTTTTGAATGCCTTTTATCAGCAGGCCTATGCCCGTTGCAAAAGTGGGGCTTTGCATTTCCTCGTAAACATTTTTTGGCAGCATTTCATTTTTAGCCAAATGCTCATTAGGGTAACCCACGCGGCAATCTAAACCGGTAACAAACTCAACTAATTGCGACAAGTGTTTTAATTGCGCGCCGCCCCCGGTAATTACTATACCGGCAATCAGTTTCTTTTCGTATCCCGATGATTTGATCTCGTAGTAAACATGCTCTACAATCTCTTCCATACGTGCCTGAATAACAAAGGCCAGATTTTTCACAGAGATCTCTTTCGGCTCACGACCACGCAAGCCCGGAACGCATACAATTTCGTTCTCGCGGTTTTCTTCTGCTAAAGCAGAACCAAAACGTACTTTTAACTGCTCGGCTATATTGCGCATTACAGAGCAACCTTCGCGAATATCTTCGGTGATGCTGTTACCACCAAAAGGTATAACGGCTGTATGGCGAATGATCCCTTCGTGAAAGATAGCCACATCCGTAGTACCGCCGCCAATATCAACCAATACAACACCTGCTTCTTTCTCTTCGTCGCTTAAAACAGATTCAGACGATGCCAATGGCTCCAGTATCAGTTCCTGGCTCTCCAGGTGTGCTTTGTTAACGCATTTAACTATATTTTTTATGGCGGTAACCTGCCCCGCTATGATATGGAAGTTGGCCTCCAAACGCACGCCTGCCATACCAATAGGGTCTTTTATACCCGGCTCGCCATCAACAGTAAACTCCTGTGGCAATACGTGGATGATCTCCTCGCCCGGTGGCATTACCAGGTTATACATATCCTCTATCAGTTTATCTATATCCTTACGGCCAATTTCGCTTTGCAGATCGCGCCTTGTGATAAGGCCCCTGTGTTGTAAGCTTTTTATATGCTGCCCCGCAATGCCCACATTTACCACCCGTATCTCTACGTTTGATTGTGTGCCTGCAACGTCAACTGCCTGACTAATGCCCTGAACTGTTTTATCAATGTTGGATACTACGCCCCGGGTTACCCCGGCTGATTCGGCTTTACCCACACCCAACACTTCTATTTTCCCGTTTTTACTGCGGCGGCCAACAATTGCGCATATTTTGGTTGTCCCAATGTCTAACCCTACCACTATGGGCGAACTTTTTTCCTGAGTTGAACTTTTATCCATATTAATGCATTATTTGAGATGTATCTTTAAGCTTAGCCGAATCTGTAACAGCTGGTGCTGCTAACCTGAGCGAATCGGCCTTTGTATTTTTTATACCAATAACCTGATTGGTGTATTTTATATTAATTGTTTTGTAAGCGGCCCAGCCTACTTTTGGCAGGGCCTGTTTGTAAAAACCTAACAGGTTTTTAAATTTAACCTCCAACGAATCGGCGTTGCCTAATAATATGCGTTGGGTGCCAACCCGTGGTATCAGTTCAATCTCTTTATTTTCATTTACAAAAACCTGTGCAATCTGGGCACTCCACAAAGCATCTTGCTGGATATATTTAGCGGTTGCAAAAACATCACGGGCCAGTTGTGTGCGCAATGAATCAACCTTACCACCAAATGGCTCTTCAATAAAACCATTAACAGCCAATACCCGGGCCGTAAAGTTGGGCGACAATGGCAGTTTAAGGCCATGCTTATCGATATAAAAATCCTGATCAAACCGGTTTAGCATACGCATTATAGGCTGCCGCTGACTTATCTCTATCACCAGTGTGCCATCCATATCGCCATAAACCTTGGCATACTCAATAAACGGATTAGCTTTAAGGCTATTCTCTAAACCATGTGTATCAATCCTATCCATGCGGGCACCTACCAACGCGTAATTTCCCAGTTGTAAAATATGGTCTACCTCCTGTTTATCAATAAAATACTGGCTGCCCGGTCTGTAAACCTTTACGGCCTTGCAAATGGTGGTAGATTTTTTTACCTCAATAAAACTCATCAGCACAACCAGGCCACCCAGGCTAACAAGCCAGGCAAAACCTATAAAAATGTTGCGCCAAAGTTTTTTATTCCACATACTGTAAGGCCTGTTTTAAGGGTTGCACCAACGTATCAATATCGCCCGCACCAACTGTAAGCAGCAGTTCGGGTTGTTCAGTTCTTATTTTCTTCACAGCATCATTCATGCTGTAAATTTGTTTATCAGCCAATTGCATGCGCTGTAGTATCATATCCGAGTTTACGCCCTCTATTGGCAGTTCACGCGCGGGGTATATGTCCAGCATCAACAGTTCATCGCTCATATCCAATGCCTGGGCAAAGCCATCGGCAAAATCGCGCGTACGGGTGTATAAATGCGGCTGAAAAATTGTTGTGAGTTTTTTTTCAGGATATAACCGCTTTATCGACGATATAGCCGCCTTCAACTCTTCGGGATGATGCGCGTAATCATCAATAAAAATGTGCTGATCTGTTTTCAATATGTACTCAAACCTGCGTTTTACGCCGCGGAAGCTTTCTAGCGCCGTTTTAATAGCATCGGCGGGCACACCCACTAACAACGCTGCCTCAATGGCAGCTGTTGAGTTGGCTATATTATGTAAACCGGCAATACCCAGTTTTATATTTGTTATGCTGATGGCCGCGTTATTAAAGTCGAAATAAAAATTGCCGTCCTCAACCCTTATATTTACTGCACGTGCATCGGCATTACTGTCAATACTGTAGGTTAGTCCGCTGTTAAGTGGTAAGCCCTTATAATGAATAAGTGTGCCGCCTTGTTTTAGTTGCGAAGCAAATAGTTGAAATGATTCCGTCAACTGCCCATGATCGCCATAAATATCCAGGTGATCGGCATCCATAGAGGTGATGATAGCCACATCCGGATGCAGGGTAAGGAATGATCTGTCGTACTCATCCGCCTCAACTACAACAATGTCATTGTCGCCAAATAACACATTGGTTTGATAGTTGGATGATATACCGCCTAAAAACGCAGAGCAATCTTTGCCCGAGTGTTTCAATATATGCGCCACCATGCTTGATGTAGTAGTTTTACCATGTGTACCTGCTACTGCTATGGTGTATTTACCCTTGCTAATAAGCCCCAGCACCTGCGAACGCTTATATAGCTGAAAGCCTTTATTTTTAAAGAAGTTGAGTATAACACCATCTTTTGGTATAGCCGGTGTATAGATGATCAATGTAGCCTCATCAAACTCGCGGAAACTTAGGGGAATGCACTCGCTGTTGTCATCAAAAGAGGCCTGTATGCCTTCGTTATGCAATTCGTTGGTAAGATCGGTAGGGGTTTTATCATATCCATAAACAACACAACCCAATTTATGGAAGTAGCGTGCAAGGCCGCTCATGCCTATGCCGCCTATGCCTACCAAGTATACTCTTTGTATGTTTTGCAATTCCATTGTTGGTTGTTTGTTGATTGGGTTGATTAAGTGAGTGGTTGTCTATACTCGCTAAAACCCTAATTTCCCTATGCTTTAAATTATAAACTAATCTCCTTATTAACTGCGTTTAACTATTCACCAATCAACTTAATCAACCTTAAAACAAGGCTCCCCGCCCTTCAGCAGGAAGCCTATTCTAATTGTTAATTGTTATTTGGATAACCTCTTTAGCTATAACTTCATCAGCATTGGGCATAGCCAGTTTGCTAATATTATCGCTTAATATCTTTTGTTCACTTGTATCGCTTAACAGTGCAATGGCCCTATCAACCAGTTTAGCTTCAGCGTCCCGGTCGGCAATAAAAACTGCCGCCCGTTCCTGCACCAATGCCAGTGCGTTTTTTGTTTGATGATCCTCTGCCACGTTAGGCGATGGCACCAGTATAACCGGTTTTTTAATTACACATAGCTCTGCTATTGTACCGGCGCCTGCGCGCGATATTATTATATCTGCCGCGGCATAGGCCAGGTCCATGCGGTTTACAAACTCCATAATGCGTACATTAGGGTGGTAGTTCTCGCCCAATGCAGCCAAAATATCTTTGTAATAGAACTTGCCTGTTTGCCATATAACCTGCACATCGGCTTTAATTAATTTATCTAAACCTGCTTTAATGCTGCTGTTAAGCGTGCGCGCACCCAAACTGCCACCCGTAACCAGTATTGTTTTTTTTGATGCTGATAGCTTATAATTCTCCAGCGCCTCGCGTTGCTTGCCGGCAATATCAACAGATTCCTTTCTGATAGGATTGCCTGTTTTAATGATATCCGCGCCCGGGAAAAACCGTTCCATCCCCTCAAAAGCCACACATATTTTGCGGGCCTTTTTGCCCAGCCATTTATTGGTGATACCCGCGTACGAGTTTTGCTCCTGTATTAAATAAGGTATTCCTTTTAACGAGGCAGCGTACAATAACGGTCCCGAAGCATACCCGCCAACACCTACGCAGGCATCGGGTTTAAAATCTTTTATAACCTGTAATGCTTTAAGCACGCTCTTTACCAGCTTCACCGGGAACATCAGGTTTTTCACAATCGACCCACGTTGTATGCCCTGTATCTCTAACCCAATAATTTTGTAACCGGCAGCAGGTACTTTTTCCATTTCCATGCGGCCGGTGGCACCAACAAATAAAATCTCGGTTTTAGGGTCCAATTTTTTCAAAGCATTGGCAATGGCAATAGCCGGGAAGATATGCCCCCCTGTGCCGCCGCCGCTAATGATGATGCGTGTAGCCCCCTCCGCCCCCTGAAGGGGGAGTTTTTGATTGGGTATTTGGCTTTGCTCTTTCATCATCTTATCTTTTATAGCGATGGGTTTGAAACCCGTCGCTATGAGTATTTATTCTTTAATTTTTAATCCGAAATCGAAAATTCAAAATTCGATATCAAACTATCGTTCCCCCTTTAGGGGGTTAGGGGGCTCACGCTATTTGCCCCACAATAATTTTATTTCCTGTCTTTGCTTCCTCCCGCTCCTCTCCCTTAGGCTCGTCAATATCCCTGCTTACTGATAGTATAATACCAAACGCTATACTGGTAAACAGCATTGAAGTACCACCCATGCTTACAAATGGTAGGGGCACCCCTGTAACAGGCCCCAACCCTACCGCCACCGCCATGTTGGCGAAAGCCTGTATGGTAAGGCTAAAACTTAGCCCTGCCGCCAGCAAGGCCCCGAACGCCTTTGGCGCCCGTGTTACTATTTTTATGCATCGGTAGAGCAGAAACAAATAAATACCCGCCAAAACAATACCGCCCACCATACCGTATTCTTCAACTATAATGGCGTAGATCTCGTCAGAGTACGCCTCGGGCAGGTAATTTACCTCTGTGCTTTTACCCGGACCTTTGCCTAAAAAGCCACCGCTGGCAATAGCTATTTTGGCGTGATCTGACTGGAATGATTTTTCAGGATCTGCCAATTCAGGGTGCATGTAGGTGTTTATACGCGACATATAGGTATGGCGGCGAGGCCCCAACAGCACCACCCCGGCCAATAAAACAGCGCCGCCTAAACATACTACCGCTATCTGCTTTATACTGATCCGTCCGATTATCAATAATAAAATGCTTACACCGAACAACATTAAAGCGGTGGAAAGGTTAGCCAATGCTATTAATATAAACACCAAACAAACCGACCCCATAATTGGGATAAAGGAATTTTTTACATCTTTTATATTCTCTTGCTTACGCGATAACAGCCTTGCCAGATACGTAATTAGTGCCAGCTTGGCCATATCTGATGTTTGGAAGCTTAAGCCTGTGCCCGGTATTGCTATCCAACGGCTGGCCTCGTTAAGTTTACTACCAAAAAGCAGCGTGTATAATAACAATGGAATGGTAATAAACATCAGCAATTTGCTTATGCCAGCGTAATACCGGTAATCCAGCTTGTGCGAAATGTACATCAAAATCAGGCCACCAATTATAATAGCCAGGTGCTTGATCAATATAGACTCGGCACCTACACCCCGCTTGTAAGCCAGCGAACCAATTGCGCTATACACCGATAACAATGATATAAGCGAAAGCAATATGACGATAAGCCATATCCAACGGTCTCCTTTTAAGTTGTTTACTATCTGGTTCATGCCCCCTAACCCCCTAAAGGGGGAATTTTAATTGTTAATTTATATCACTTTGCCCTGATCCTCCCCCTTTAGGGGGCCGGGGGGCTACAACTCCTTCACTGCTTCTTTAAACTGCCTGCCTCTGTCTTCGTAATTTTTAAACAGATCAAAACTGGCACAAGCCGGCGATAGCAGTACCGTATCGCCTTTTGTTGCCAGATGATATGCTATAGTTGCCGCTTCCTGTGCCGACGATGTGTTTACTATCACATCTACATCATCCTCAAAAGCATCATGTATGCGCTGGTTGTCTTTACCCAGACACACAATGGCTTTTACTTTGCGCTTAACCAGGTCAGTCAGCATACTATAATCATTGCCTTTATCAACACCGCCCAAAATCAACACTACCTCGCCGGGCATGCTTTCTAAAGCATACCATGTTGAGTTTACATTAGTAGCCTTTGAGTCGTTTATAAAACTGATGCCCGATATTTTGGCAACAAACTCCAACCGATGTTCAATGTTTTTGAATTGCGCCATACTCTCGCGTACCGTGTCGTTGCGCAGCTCAAGCACACGGGCAACAATACCTGATGCCATGGAGTTATAAATGTTGTGCTTGCCTTGCAGGGCCAGTTCTGTAATGCTCATCTCAAAAGGTTGTTGATTGGTTTGTATAATAATTTTGTCGTCCAGAAGATAAGCTCCCGGCGTAATTTTTTTTTTAATAGAAAAAGGCAGCATCCGCGCTTTAAAGGTTTTCCCTTCCATCCCTTTCAGCGTTTCTTCATCATCCGCACAGTATATAAAAACATCCTCAGCGGTTTGATTCTGCGTTACGCGGAACTTTGATGCTGCATAATTTTCTAGTTTATAATCATACCTGTCTAAATGATCAGGCGTTATGTTTAACAGCACCGCTATATCTGCTTTAAACTGAAACATATCATCAAGCATAAAGCTGCTCAGCTCCAACACGTAATAGTCAAATTTCTCGGTAGCTACCTGGTAGGCAAAGCTTTTACCTATGTTACCTGCCAAACCCACATTCAGCCCCGCGTTGTTCAGTATAAAATAGGTAAGGCTGGTGGTGGTGGTCTTTCCGTTTGAGCCCGTTATCCCTATTATTTTGGCATCGGTATAACGCCCTGCAAACTCAATCTCCGAGATCACAGGAATTCCTTTTTCTTTTATATTTTTAATGATAGGTGCCTTATCGGGTATTCCCGGACTTTTTATCACTTCTGCCGCGTTTAAAATCTCAGCTTCGGTATGCTGATTCTCTTCAAAGCGGATATTCCAGCCTTGCAGCTGTTCTTTATAATGCTGCGCTATAGTGCCAAAATCAGAAACAAAAACATCATAGCCCTGCTGTTGCGCAAGGTATGCAGCACCCACACCGCTTTCGCCGGCACCTAGGATTGCTATAGCCCCCCCCGCCCCCTGAAGGGGGAGCTTTTGAAGAGCTATATTGTTTTTGTTATCCATGTAATTCTTTAATATTTATTCCTCCCCCTTTAGGGGGTCGGGGGGCTATCGCAACTTCAACGTTATCACCGTTATTATCGCCAGCATTATCCCAATGATCCAGAACCGCGTTACGATCTTAGATTCATGGAAACCCTTTTTTTGATAATGGTGATGCAGTGGCGACATCAGGAATATCCTTCTGCCTTCGCCAAACCTTTTCCGGGTGTATTTAAACCACCCTACCTGTAATATTACCGACGCATTCTCTACCAGGAATACTCCTGCCAGCAAAGGCAGCATCAGTTCTTTACGTATAAGGATAGCAAACACCGCTATAATACCGCCTATAGTTAAACTTCCGGTATCACCCATAAAAACCTGGGCTGGGTAAGCGTTGTACCATAAAAAGCCCACACAGGCCCCCACAAAAGCGCCCGCAAATATTACCAGCTCGCCTGTATAAGGGATGTACATTATATTCAGGTAGTCTGATATAAATACGTTACCCGAAATATAGGCCAGTATAGCCAGCGTAAAACCCATTATGGCCGATGTACCCGTGGCGAGGCCGTCTATACCATCCGTTATATTGGCACCGTTGGATATAAATGTTATTATGAATATAACCGCGAGCATGAATATCATTAGCGAATACCTTTCGTAATCGGCCCCTAAAAACTCTACAACCTTGCCATAGTCAAACTCGTTATTTTTAATAAAAGGCAAAGTGGTTTTAACCGATTTTATGTCTTGCGTATAAACCTGCTTGCCGTTCTTTATATGGTAGCCAACCGGCACATCATATTTAACAGGCAACTTTACCTCCTGCCGCATTACGATATTTGGGTTGTTATACATAGTGAAGCCTACAATAAGCGCTAAACCAACCTGACCGGTTATTTTAAACCTTCCTGCTAAACCTTCTTTATTTTTTTTGAAAACCTTTATGTAATCATCTAAAAAACCAATTGCGCCCAGCCAGATGGTTGTAACCAGCATCAGTATTACATATACATTGGTTAACCTTGCAAACAACAGTGTAGGGATAAGTATGCCCGCTATAATGATCAACCCACCCATTGTTGGGGTGCCCTGCTTTTGCATTTGCCCCTCCAAACCCAGGTTTCTTACTGTCTCGCCCACCTGTTTAAAGCGCAGGTAGTCTATCAATCTGCGCCCGTAAACAGTAGTTATCAGCAGCGAAGTGATAACAGCCATCGCCATCCGGAAAGTGATGTACTGAAACACCCCTGCCCCCGGAACACGATAGTTATCATACAGATATGTAAATAGGTAGTATAGCATTTACTTTTTTTATGTGCAGATATGCGGATGTGCAGATGTGCAGATTTTTATCATTACTTAATTTTTTTTTAACGTCTATATCCTGGTTTTCCTTCTCACATCTGCACATCTACTTATCTGCACACTTTCACATCTGCATATCCGCACATCTGCATATCTTCACATCTCTCTAAACTGATTCAACAATTCCTCCTTATCATCAAAGTGATTTTTCACTCCGTTTACTTCCTGGTATTTCTCGTGCCCTTTGCCTGCCAGTAAAATAATGTCGCCGGGCTGTGCCAGCATGCAGGCTGTTTTTATGGCCTCGCGCCTGTCGGCAATGCTTACTGTGGCACGTTTAAACGCGGGGTCAACGCCAGCCTCCATGTCTTTTATAATAGCGGCGGGGTCTTCGCTTCGCGGATTATCCGACGTCAGGATCACTTTGTCACTCCATTCGCAGGCTACTTTTGCCATAATGGGGCGCTTGGTTTTATCCCTGTCGCCGCCGCAGCCTATAACGGTTATCACCTTCTCGTTCCCTTTGCGTATATCGTGAATAGTGCTCAACACATTCTGCACGGCATCGGGCGTGTGGGCATAATCAACAATCCCAATTATTTTGTTGGGTGCAACTATGTAATCAAACCGTCCTTCGGCACCGCTTAACTTGCTTAACGCAGTTAATACTTTGGCTTTATCCTGCTCTAATAGCATGGCTGTGGTATAAACCGCCAGCAGGTTGTAAGCGTTAAAGCTGCCCACCATCCTGAACCAAACTTCTTCGCCATCTATCATCAGCAGCAAGCCGCCAAACTGATTTTCTAATATCTTGGCCCGATAGTCGGCCATATTTTTTAGTCCGTAGCTTTTTTTATAGGCTTTGGTATTTTGCAGCATCACATTGCCGTTCCTGTCATCAACATTGGTAAGGGCAAAAGCATCTTTGGGCAAACCATCAAAAAAGGCTTTTTTAGCTTTCAGATAGTTATCAAATGTTTTATGGTAGTCCAGGTGGTCATGCGTAAGGTTGGTAAAAACGCCTCCCGCAAAACTCAAACCTTCTATCCGGTGCTGCGCTACCGCGTGCGAGCTTACTTCCATAAAGCAATAATCGCAGCCCTGCTCTACCATGTCATTCAGCAGGCTGTTAAGCGCTACCGGGTCAGGCGTGGTATGGGTTGATGGTATAACCTTACCGTTTATCTGATTCTCAACTGTCGACAGCAATCCGCATTTATAACCTAACTCGCGGAACAACTGATAAAGCAAAGTTGCCACCGTGGTTTTACCGTTAGTGCCTGTTACGCCAACCAGCTTTAATTTATCCGATGCGTTATCATAAAAATTAGCTGCTACTGTTCCCAAAACCTTTGCAGAATCTGCCACCATTAAAAAGTCAACCTCAATAGCGGTATGTGCAGGCAAATCTTCACAGATAATTGCCGCCGCGCCTTGCTGTATTGCCTGTTCTATATAATCGTGCCCATCAACAACGGTACCCTTAACTGCTACAAACAAGCAACCTGGCACCACCTTGCGCGAATCAAACACAACGGCGCTGATCTCCACATCGGCGCTGCCTTGCAGTTCGGTAAACGGAACACCCTTTAATATGTCGCTCAGGTATCTCATCGCAGTTCTAATAATATTTTTGATCCCTTGCGCAATACATTTCCGGCAGGTACAGATTGACTTGCAACCGCGCCGCTGCCCCTTACAATAGCTTTATAACCCGCGTTGCCCAGGGTATACAAGGCATCGCTTAAACCCATGCCTGCAACAGCCGGAACAGTGCCTGTTTTATACTTAACATCTTCAAATGATATACCCGCGCTGGTATCAATACCCGTATTTGCCGAAGCATAAAGCGGCTTAATACCCAGATTTTGCTGAACCAGCTTTAATGCTTTTAAATTGCCTTGTTTAACTTTAGGCAAATTGGTATTACCTACAAACCTTAGTTGCGCCGGTTGCTGGTTAATATTCAGATCATGCGCATAAACCCTGTCTGCAATTTTACGGAACACCGGGCCGGCCACCCAAGCGGCAAGGTGAGAGCCCACCTTTGGGTTGCTGATAACAACGATCATGGAATATTTAGGCTTATCCGCAGGGAAATATCCGCAGAACGAAGCCTGGTGGCTGCTTTTATTGCCATAGCCCAATGCACCGTTTGCTATTTGAGCGGTACCCGTTTTACCAGCTACGCTGTACAATTTATTTTTGATGATGAGTTTACCCGTACCCTCTAAAACCACCCCCTCTAACATACCCCGTACTTTGCCCAGGGTTTCGTCTGAACATACTTTTGGATTGATAACCCGCGCCTGGAAACGCTGAACAGTATTGCCCATTCGGCGGATCTCGCGCACAAACAAAGGCGCTATCAGTTTCCCGTTGTTGGCTACTGAATTATAGAACGTTAGCATTTGCAGCGGTGTTAATTTAGATTCGTAGCCGTAAGCTATCTGCCAAAGCGACTGGATCTTGTTCCAATCCTCACTATGCGTATTTTTTACCCGTGGCTTCCCTTCGCCGGGAATTTGTATGTTATTTCTTTCGTTTAGATGGAAGCTGTACAGTTTATCAATAAATGCCTGCGGATTGTTGCCGTAAGCTTTGTTCACAAAGCGGGCCACTGCTATATTTGACGATTCTTCCAGGGCACGTTTGGCAGTTATTGTGCCGCCATGGTCCTCGGTATCTCTTATCTTTAAAGCTACCCTGCCATTACGCGGATTGATCACAGCAAAGTTGCCATGGCCCGCATCAATAGTGCTATTGGTGTCAATTTTATGGTCATCTATCATGGCCATGTACGATGCCAGTTTAAACGTAGAACCCGGCTCTGCCGAAGCGGCAATGGCATAGTTCATCTTCTCTTTATAATCGCCTTCTGGTGTGCGGGTAAAGTTGGCAATTGCACGGATCTCGCCGGTAGCAACTTCCATTAAAACCACGGTACCAAAGTCTGCCTGTATGCTGTCCAGTTGTTTTTTTAATACTTTTTGGGCAAGGTCCTGGTAGTTTACGTCAATAGTTGATATAATATCTGCCCCATCTTTAGCCTGTTCTTCATCGTCCTCATCATTAACAGGCACAAAAACACCGCCTGCTATGCGCTGCATTAAACGTTTGCCATCTTCGCCACCTATTTCTTTAGCATAGGCGCCTTCCAGCCCAACACCGTTAACCACATTCTCGTTTTTGTACCCAATGGTACGTGCCGCCAATGATTTAAATGGCAGTATGCGTTTGTTTTTTTGCTCAACAACCAAACCCCCGCGATACTTACCCAGATTGTATATAGGGAAAGTGCGGATCTTTTTTAACTCGTTAAAAGTTACGCGCCTGCGGATCAGCTGATAGCGCAGCTTTTCTTTCCGTGCTTCGCGCAGCAGGCGTGAGTAATCGCGAACAGATTTATCAGGATACATTTTTGATAAACTTGCAGCCAATGAATCTACTTTGCTATAAAACACCTTATCGTCTGCAATACCACCGGCTATCATATCCATGTGCAGCTCATACTCGGGCACCGAGGTAGCCAGCAGGCTACCATCAACAGAATAAATATTTCCCCTTACCGCCTCAATAGTTTCATACCGGGTTGATGATTTGCTGGCCATATTGCGCCATTTTTCGCCTTGCACAAACTGCAAGCGGTACAGCTGACCGATTACAGCTAACGACAGCAGCAAAATAAGCCCAAAAGCTATATATACACGTAAAAGTATATTGGTTCTGATACTCATTGCGCAGCCTCCTTTAATACTATTTTTTGCGGTGGTAGTATAGATTCTCTAATACCCAGCGTATCTGTACGCTGCGCAACCTCATTCAATGTGCTTTTAAAAGCCATATCAGCTTTGGCTACTTTATAGCCCCAGTTAAGCTCCTTTACTTCTTTGCTAAGCTTATCTATTTTGCGGATATTCTTCTCGGCCAGGTGGCGGTTACCAATGTATATCATACCTAAAAAGGCAATGAACAACACAAATGGCAGCGCACGCGTGGCATCATCTGTAGTTATAAAACCGTTGGTTAAAAATTTCGTCAATACGTTATCAGGCAGCTCAGCAGACTTTTTCTCTACAACTACCTCCTCTACCTCTTCAATCTCAGTGCGTAAACGATTGGTCATTTTTTTACCGCTATTCTTAATTTAGCGCTCCGTGCCCTGTTATTATTTTTTATCTCTTCTTCTGATGCTGTTATAGCGCCCCTGCTTACGGCATCTAAAGGTTTCTGATCGTTGCCATACAAATCCTTCACTACCTCGCCACTGAATTTGCCCTTGGCAATGAAGTTCTTCACCAGCCTGTCCTCTAACGAGTGGTAAGACATCACCACCAGTCTACCACCTGATACCAGTACTTCTGCGCTTTGAATCAAAAAATCCTTTAACGCTTCCAGTTCCTGGTTAACCTCTATCCGCAGCGCCTGAAAAACCTGCGCCAGGTATTTATTCTCTTTCCCGCGTGGAATTAATCCCGCGATAGCATTCTTCAGATCAGCAACCGTGTTTATCGGCGTGTTTAACCTTGCCGTTACTATAGTTTTTGCCAGCGATTTGGCATTCTGAATCTCTCCGTATATGCCGAAAATGCGATGCAGATCGGCCTCGGCATAAGTATTCACTACCTCTTTGGCGCTCAGGTCCGATGCCTGGTTCATTCGCATATCCAGCTCGGCATCAAAGCGGATGGAAAAACCCCGCTCGGCCTGGTCAAACTGGTAGGATGACACCCCCAGATCGGCCAATATGCCATCAACCGGGATGGCGCCATGCAAGCGGCAAAAGTTTTTCAGAAAACGGAAGTTCTGGTCTACCAGTTCAAAGCGTTCATCATCTATCGCGTTTTGCTGCGCATCAGCATCCTGATCAAAAGCCAGCAGCCTGCCACCTTCGCCTAAATGCTTCATTATCTCGCGCGAGTGCCCCCCACCACCAAAAGTTACATCCACATAAGTGCCGTCAGGGCGAATGTTCAGCGCCTCAATACACTCTTGCAACATAACAGGGGTATGGTAATTACTCATCTATCCTCCTTATTTTGGCACCGCCTTTTACCTCTTCGGCCAGTTTGGCAAAGTTTTCGGGCTCGTCATCCAACTCTGCATCATAAGCATTCTTGGCCCAAACCTCTATTTTATTTAACTGACACGAAAGCACCACATCGCCATTAATATCAATACCCGCATATTCCAGCAGCGATTTGGGCAATAACACCCGTCCGGCAGCGTCAAGCGTCAGTTCAGAAGCGCCACGCATAAAATATCTTATAAACTCGCGGCTCTTTTTTTCGTACTGATTAAGTTCCTGCAAGTCCGCAACAGTTATATCCCACTCTTTACGCGTATAGATCACCAGGTGCTTTTCAAAACCACGATTAATCACAAGGCCCTCTGCTACAGCTTCGGGAAGCTGTTTTTTGAGGCCAACAGGGATCATCATGCGTCCTTTGGCATCCAGTTTACAATCAAATTCGCCCAAAAAATTAGACATAGTTACACTTCGGCAATTATTGTAACGTAAAAGTAATTTACTTTTCCCACTTTTAAACACTTTTTACCACCAAAAAGTTTTCAACAATAAAAAAGGTGCTTTTTCTCCCACTTTAGGGTAGTTTTAGTAATCGGTAGCTACATCTGCATTTTGTTATTATCTAAAAAACAGACAATTACAAATCATGACGGAGGTGGTATACGCAAATCATGTAAACCGTCTGCGGTTCGATCAAAATCAAGCAGATAATTTAAAATATCTCGCCATCGGCATAAAATTTAACTATTACTTACAAACGGCCTATAATTTGCTATCTAAACTTTCTGTCCATACGGCTCCACTAACCTCGTGGTTAGGGCGCTGAATCTGGGACGATTTTAGAAAAAAAATGTACTTGGAACACAGCTAACTAGATAGCTAACAGTACCAGGAAACAGCCGACCATCCGGCTGACCTGGGTTTTGGGTGGTATATATTATTTGTAAACAGTGTTAAAAAATGCTACGATAATAACAGGCTGTTTATGAAACACTTAACATTAAAGACTACCGCAAGTTTTATCAGGATAGTAAGGTGGAGTAATGGGTGGCAGGGTTGTAAAATATTAGTAATCAAGTCTTTATTTTAGATTGATGGCTTTCTCTTCAAATTTCAGCAGTAAATCACTAAGAATATTTGCCTCTTCCGAAGTAATAATATTTTCTTGCTGATACGGAACGATAACGTCAATTATAAAGTCGTACTCCATATCATCTTTTATTCTGTTTCGCTTAAGAATTTTTGCCAACTTGTTTTCTCGCTTATACCCAAGTCCTTGCTTAGCTATTTGTTGCCAAAAAAACTCAACTCCTTCCCCATACGCTTCTTGGAAATAGGTAAGAACATTATTGACACTATATTTTAAAGTCGCCAGATTTTGATACTTAGGTTCACATTCAAATAGTTCTCTTTTCCATTCCTGGTGAACTTTAATCCAATGGTCTATGTGTTTTTGTTCGAAATCTTTTGGGGGATATTTTTCAGTGGCCTCAATAGCAATATCAATGGCCTTGCCTAAACGTGATGCTTCTTGCTTATAGCGTTCTGTCATATATCTCAAATTTGAATAAAAATATCAATTAATGGCAAACTCGCCTATCAAGCACATTGCTTGGATGCCAACCAAATTAAGCGTAGTAACTAATTGATATCTGAATATTAATCTACCTATTCTGCTCACTTAACCAATGAAACTGTCTTTCGGCTAGTTGAAAATGGCGTTTTATCCGTTTCAATTCTACGTGCAGGCTGTCTTTACCTCTTAGCCCTGCAAGTAAAATAGTGTTGGTATCGGGCGTTGAAAAACTAAATTCCATGATGTACTTTGGGTCGTCAAAAAACTTTTTGAACCCCAGGGCATGTTTTGCGCTGTCTAAACTGTACCCAAAATATCCGCGTTTATACCGCTGTCTGAAAATCGTATCGCCCGATGCTACACTGCCCAATCCGTTCTCAAAGATCAAATCGCGCCAGCGTAAAGTGTCTGTAACAGATGGCGGTTGTTCCTGCCTGTTTATTTTGTAGCTGGCAACAGTATATATTCCGTTTTCTACCGGTTGCTTCTCTACTGTATTGTTATTGTATTCGGGGCGGCTGAGCGACTCATAAAATGGCATTACCAACATAACTATAATAACCAGACACTTTAAAACTATCCGCGTAACGCGCATCCATTTTTTGGTGTATCTGAAATGATAAACGGCGCTCATAGGTGCGGGCCTGTTCAAGATAAAAAAGTCTATCAACCGGCTGCTTTCGTTGGCCAATAGAAACAGGCAGGTAAATACCATTTGCATGGAGAAGATCTTTACCGGAATATCATAACTCAGGTTAAGCATCATCACATTAAGAAACACACCGGTAGCAACCAATGCACCTAATGATACCGTGCGCCGGTAAAGTAGCAGCAAGGCTGCAAAGATCTCCATGGTGCCTGAAAAGAATTGATATGGGGCGGAATAGCCAATAAAGAGCCATGAAAAACGCATGGGCAGAAAATCGCCAAGCGGCGTAGCCAACTGATGCAGATTTGGGAACACCATTTGCTGGCCAAAAACCTTGATTATGCCATATATTAACGCAACCATTACAATAAAGTAACGCGTAAAGAGCAGCAGCCAATAGTTTAAATGGGTATAGTTAGGTCTTTTCCTGTCTAATACCGACCATATCAGCGCGCCTAAAGCAGCTATTAACAAATAGGTCCACAGCCTGGCCCAACCCATGGATGTATCACCACTGCCATTTTCGGGCACAAGCACCGGGCGTACGTGAAAAAATGCGTCGTTGGCCCAGGTAACTATCCAGTCGGTTAACTTGCCATAGTATTGCGTTACTGTAGTAACTAAAGGCAGGCTATCTAACCAGGTTAAAGGGGCAATTTGTAGAGTGAGATAAATAAAGCAGAAGCGAAATAGTATTTTTCTCCAAAGCGGCCAGGAAGAACTTTCGGAAGATTGCATAGTGTGTGGTTTAGCAGGAGGTTAAATCAAACCACAATTTAAAAATTTATTTTGATAATGCAGTGGTATTTGAATTCATCTTACCTTTTTGCTCCGCTTAACTATCAATTTTACACTCAACTAAAATTCAACAAGTTACCATAAAATCACAGCTAATCTTCCTGACGAATAAGTTGCGTCGGTTTGTTTCACTCAAAACAGCAAACTGCTTACGGCCAACTGCTTACTAAAAACGCTGCTCCGCTTTGTTCCGCTTGTTTCACCCGCGTAAGCGGAACAAAACACTAAGTAATGCCGTATAGTTCCCCACCCTTTTCACCCATTTTATCCACCAACTTTTCCACCTCAGCGTCCTTCACCAAAACCGGGGCATGGTAAACCATATCAAAGCAAGCTCCAACTAGAGGTGATTTCATCATCATAAAAACACGCGGCTCCCAGCGCAGCCGCGTGTATGCAGCTAGAAAACTATAAGGTTATAACCATGTTAGCCCTGGCCTGCCTGGCGGCGGCCACCATATTTATTAAGGCAGCTTTGGTTTCGGGCCATTTACGGGTTTTTAAACCACAATCCGGGTTTACCCACAAATGCGCAGCGGGTAACAACTCTGCGGCCTTAATTAAAAGCGCAGCCATTTCCTGTGTACCGGGCACGCGGGGCGAATGGATATCATAAACACCCGGACCAATCTCATTAGGATACCTGAAATTTGCAAAAGCTTGCAGCAACTCCATCTGCGATCGCGATGTCTCAATAGTTATAACGTCGGCATCCATGGCGGCTATGTGTTCAATTATATCATTAAACTCGCTGTAACACATATGGGTATGTATCTGCGTTTCGTCTTTAACGCCATTAGCTGTAATGTGGAACGCCTTTACCGCCCATTCCAGGTAATGCCTGTGTTTAGCCTTGCGTAGCGGTAAACCTTCGCGTATAGCAGCCTCATCTATCTGAATAATACCTATGCCTGCTTCCTCCAACGCTAAAACTTCATCGCGAATAGCTAATGCTATCTGGTTAGTAGTTGTTTCACGGGGCTGGTCGTCGCGCACAAACGACCATTGCAATATTGTTACCGGGCCGGTTAACATACCCTTCATGGGCTTTTGGGTGTGTGCGGCGGCAAACTTGCTCCAACGCACCGTCATATCCTGCGGCCTGCTTACATCACCGTATATTACAGGCGGCTTTACACAGCGGCTGCCATAGCTTTGTACCCATCCGTTTTTAGTAAAAAGGAAACCGGACAACTGCTCGCCAAAGTATTCAACCATATCATTACGCTCAAACTCTCCGTGTACCAGTACGTCAAGCCCTATCTCTTCCTGCCAGTTAATTACATCAATGGTAGCCTGTTCAATGGCTTTCTCGTACTGATCAATACTTAATTCACCATTTTTAAATTTAGCGCGCAGTTGCCTTATATCATCAGTTTGCGGAAACGAACCTATAGTTGTTGTTGGCAATATGGGCAAGTTAAAACGCTGGCGTTGCAGATTTTGCCGAACGGCAAAGTTACTTGTACGGGTTGTGTGGGTGTTGGTAATGCCCAAAACACGGTCTTTCACCACCTGTTTATGTACTTTGGCAGATGAGCGCCTGCTTTCAATAGCGTCAATATTGGCCTTTAGTGCATCGGCATTTCCTTCGGCAATCTGCCTAAGCTCATTCACCTCGTTTAGTTTTTGCCTGGCAAACGCCATCCAGTTCTTTATTTCCGGATCAAGTTCTGTTTCAAGTTCCAGGTCTACCGGGCAATGGAGCAAAGAGCACGACGGCGCAATCATCACACGGTTGCTGCCCAGTTTATCAATTGCCTTTTTTATAAGGATAAGCGACTCGCGGTAGTCATTCTTCCATATGTTGCGGCCATTAACTATACCCAGCGAAAGATGAAGCTGTTCCGGAATTAGCGCAAGCACATCATCAAGTTGTTCAGGGGCTCTAACAAGGTCTATGTGTAGTGCGTTAACAGGTAGGTTTACCGCCAGTTTTGCATTATCCAGCAAGGCATCAAAATAAGTAGCCACCAGCAGTTTAATACCGCTAACCCGGTTGGCAATGCTTATGTAGGCAAATTCAAAGGCCTCTTTTTCTTTTCTTGAAAGATCAAGCGCCAGGCACGGCTCGTCTAACTGCACCCATCCGGCACCCAGTTGCTTAAGCCTGTTAATAATATCAACGTAAACAGGTACCAGTTTTTTTATCAGGTCTACACGCTCAAAACCCTCTTCTTTTTCTTTACCTAGCAGTAAATAGCTTACAGGGCCAACTAAAACAGGCTTCGCTTTTTCACCAAGCAGCTTTTTAGCACTGATGTATTCTGCAAAAACATTTTCGTTAAAAATGGAAAACTGCTGTCCCCCTGTAAACTCGGGAACGATATAGTGATAATTGGTATCCAGCCATTTGGTCATTTCCATTGCTGTAATATCCAGGCCATCTTTTTGATAGCCACGCGCCATTGCAAAATATACATCAATTTCATTGTTGCCTTTTACCTGCGACAACACCGGCGAATAGCGTTGCGGTATAACACCCAGCATCAGGCTTGTATCCAAAACCTGATCGTAGTAGCTAAAATCATTGCACGGAATAAGGTCAATACCGGCATCTAATTGTGTTTGCCAGTTGGCCTCTTTTATTTTACGGGCAACATCTTTCAATTCCGATAGCCCGGTTTTGCCTGCCCAGTATTGTTCGCAGGCTTTTTTTAGTTGTCTTTGGCCACCGATTCGCGGATAGCCCAGGTTTTGCGTCAGCATTTTTTTACAGATAGGTTAAACATTACAAAGGCTTTTACAGCAAGCGCAGCAAAAGCATTAATTTCTTGTCAAAACTATTTATATAGATTTAAATGCTTTATTTTAATAATTTTTAAGGTAATTAAACTAATTTTAACGACTTATAAAGAATATAAAACTAAATATTTGCCCAATTGAGTCAATAAAAGAAAAATATACTGTGGAAGAATTAGACGAAACCGACATCCGCTTACTGAAATTACTTGGGCACGATTCTGAGATCACCATAAAAGAGTTAGCAGGCAAGGTAAACCTGTCGCCTTCGCCGGTTTTTGAGCGGGTTAAAAGGCTAAAGGCAAATGGATATATTAAAAAATATATTGCTTTAGTAGATGCCGAAAAGCTTAATTACGGCCTGATAATTTTTTGCAACATTAAGCTAAAACAACACGACAAAAGCATTGGGCATGAGTTTGTAACCGATATACTTAAACTAAAAGAGGTTGTTGAGTGCTACAACATTTCTGGCGATTTTGATTTTTTGCTTAAAGTCTATGCAAAAGACATGAAGCACTACCAGGATTTTGTTTTCAATAAATTAGGATCTGTAGCAAGTATAGGCAGCACGCACAGCACTTTTGTAATGTGCGAGAACAAGAACACTTATAATATTAATTTATAAGTTAACTGTAGGTAATTACCAGCTGGGGTCGCCCATTTCGCTATCGCTATCCATGACATAAGTACAAGTTGTCATTGCTGTAAGGAACGACGCAATCGCACGGAGAAAAGCCCACAAACCAAGTTCGCGATTGCTTCGTGCCTCGCAATAACAAGCGTATATTTAGCTAAAAACTAAAACCTGTAGCTATAGTATTTTTTTGCAACGCATTTAAAATGTGAGGTTTAATAGCTAAATTACAGCTTTAACCATCACAATCATGACCTCGCCACCACAAGTACAGTATTTTCCACCGCCAGAACAATTGGCTCCATTTGTTTCCATTTTTGCATTTACTGAAATGGCGGTAACGGAGGCTAACGCCCATCTTGATATTTTCCCGATAGGATATAGCGTTTTATCGTTTTCGCTTGACGACCTGGTACAGGATTTTTTGGATATTAACAAAACATTGCCTCGCTTTAACCTTACCGGGCAAATTACGCGCTTTTACCAGTTGGGGATAAAACCGGGCCGTTACCGCATGGTATCAGCTATTTTAAAGCCCTACGGGGCCTATCGCTTTTTTAACTTCCCCCAAAACACGGTGCTCAACAAATTTGCCGATGTTGCAGCAATGGTGGGAAATGATATGCAGCACTTCAACGACAAAATGTTTGGGCATTATGCTAACCCTGTTCTGGCAATACAGTTATTAGAGCAATGGCTGACGGAAAGGCTTGAGGCTAAAGTTAATTTAGAAAAACTGGCCACATTGCGGGCCGCATGTGATGTTATTGATGGCAGCGAAGGCCGGAAAACCATTAAAGAAGTGTATGCCGCTCTGGGTATCTCAAAAAGCACTTTGGAGCGTTTTTTTTTAGAGATAGTAGGCCTAACGCCTAAAATGTACAGCCGTATTGTCCGCTTTAATAAAGTATATCAGGTGTTGCAACACGGCCAGTATGATACCTGGCAGGACGTTATTTATAAGTATAATTTTTACGACCAGGCACATTTTATAAAAGATTTTAAAAATTTCTTTAATAAAACACCGTCCGAGGTGCATAAAAGCCACTTTAACAGCGCCGAACTTTTAGGCAGCGCAGGTTGATAATTTCCTGACCCGATGTTTTTGATGTTGACGCTTTTTTACAATGGATCAGTAAGTTAGGTGCATAAATTGGTACTGACTCGCTAATCCATACACATGAAAAAACTTTTACCTCTATTTATAGCGTTTGCGCTATCAAGTAGCCTCCTTATTGCAAAAAGTTTAACACATCATAAAGGCGCTCCATCGCTTTCTACAGATCTTCGTTTTGAAGAAAACAGGGGACAGATCGCTCGCCAAAGCGGAATAGCCGCAGCTGAGATACTTTACACCATGAAAGACCGTGGCGTAAATATATATTTTACACGCACAGGTGTTTTATATAAATGGACGTATGCTGATCCTAAAAGCGCAGCTAACAAATTGCCCGCTAACCATCCACTTAAAAATATGCGGCCCGAAGCGACTGAAGTGCAGGTGGCTTACACCCGCATGAACTGGCTTAAAAGCAACCCCAATGTAAAAGTGGAAGCGGATAGTGCATATAGAGATGTGAGCAATTATTATCTGTCGGGCAAATTAACAGGCAATGTTAAGGCGTACAAACGCATCACGTATAAAAATATCTACCCCAATACCGATGTGGTTTATTATATAAAAGGTAATAAACTGGAGTATGATGTGGTGATGCGCCCGGGTAGCGATCTGTCAAAGGTAAAGTTTAGCTATACAGGCAATAATACAGTGCAAAAAGTAAAAGGAACTATAAAGTATAGCAATAGTTTAGGTTCTGTTACCGAAGGAAAGCCTGTATCATTTGTTAATGATAAAGCTTTATCAACATCTTACACTCATTCAGATAATACAGTGTCCTTTAACATTGATCAGATTGAACAATTGAACAATAAAACGGTAGTAATTGATCCTTCGCTAACCTGGGGTACTTATTACGGCGGCGGCAGCGAGGATGCCGCAACCAGTACCGCTACCGATGCACTGGGCAACGTTTACCTGGCAGGCTACACACAAAGCACATCAAATATTGCTACGCCCGGAGCCCAGCAGAGCGGCGGAGGAGGAACGCTGAATTATGATGCCATGCTGGTTAAATTTGATAGTAACGGTAACCGGCTTTGGGCTACCTATTATGGTGGTTCCAGCGCAGACCTGGCTTATGGTGTAGCAACTGATGGAGATAACAATGTTATTATTGCCGGATATTCCCAAAGCAATTTTATGGCTACCCCGGGTGGCGCGCAAACCGAACGTGCAGGCGATTTTGACGCACTTGTTGTTAAATTTAATAGTAATGGCACACGCATATGGGCCACTTATTATGGCGGCCCTGTAAATGCTTTTGGGATTGTATCTGGCGAAGATGCCGCCATGGCGGTTACCACTGATGCTTCAGGAAATATATACTTTACGGGTTATACCTACAGCCAGAACTTTCCGGTAAAAAGTGCTACGCCGCATCAGGCCACGCTGGCTGGTGGTTATGATGCCTTTATTGTGAAACTTAATTCGGCGGGAGCCGCAAGCTTTTCAACATACTATGGTGGCAACAGCGACGAATCTGGCCGGGGTATAGCCGTAAGGGGTAGCCAGGTATATGTTACCGGCGAAACCAACAGCTTGCAAAAAATTAGTACATCTGGCTCGCAGCAGCCCGTTTATGGAGGCGGCGGGCAGTGGGACGCCTTCCTTACTGCCTTTTCATTAAGCGGAGCACAAATTTGGGGCACATACTACGGCGGCACCCCTTACCATGACAGGGGTTACGGCGTAGCTACAGACAGCGAAGGATATGTATACATGACGGGTTCGGCCGCAACACCGGGCCTGGGTACAATTGCTACCCCCGGCAGTTTTAAACAAAATAACAGTGGGAACGAAGATGCTTTTCTGGCAAAATTCAGCTCGGCGGGGGTTAGGCAATGGGGCACTTATTACGGCGCTTCTGCTACTGACGTGGCCAGGGCCATTACCATCAACGCTACTGATGATATTTTTATAGGTGGCGATACCAAAGGTGGGGCGGGGATAGCAGAAGAAGGGTTTGACAATGAGTACGCGCCGAGCGGAGGATTTCCATCCACCACGGATGGCTGGGTAGCAAAATTTAAAAAAGATGGCACCAGGCAATGGGGCTCTTTTATTGGCGGCTCGGGCGATGACGCTGTGTTTGGGTTGGCAACAGCAGGTAACTACGTTTATATGGCAGGCATTACCAACAGTACGTCGGGCATTGCATCGGGTGGATTTCAGTTTGAATATGGCGGCGGCGTTTCCGATGGCTTTTTGGTTAAGGCCGAAGCCACCAACAACGTAGTGGTGCCGCCAACGGTAAGCAATGCCAGTAATATTGTATTCTCAGATATAACAGCAAGCAGCGTTAAACTTAACTGGACACGCGGCACGGGTACTGCGCGGGTAGTTGCAATACGCAGTAAAGATGCCGACTTCCCTAACCCTATGGACGGAGGAATCTATCCCAATAACAACAACTATGGTTTTGGCTACCCTGTGGATGCCGACACAAAAATTATATATCGCGGAACGGATAATACAGTAACGGTTACAGGTTTAACCAATAACATTACCTATTATTTTAAGGTATTTGATTACACCGGCACCTTTGAGCGCGATGTGGTTTACATTCGCGATAGCAATACCGGCAACCCGGCCAGCGTAACTATGGGTAAAACGCAGCAAACAATAACTTTTGACGGCCCCGTCAGCAAGTCATACGGCACCACAGATTTTGAGCCGGCCACAAGCTCGTCGGGCTTAAGGGTAACCTACTCATCAGACAATACATCTGTAATAAATATAGTTGATGGCAAACTGCATACAGTTGGCGTTGGTACAGCCAATGTTACCGCCACCCAGGCAGGTAATGCCACCTACGCCGCTGCTACCCCGGTAACGCGGGTAGTAAATGTTACCGGCGCCACGTTGCTTGTAAAAGCGGCAAACAAGCAAAAAGTATACGGGCAGGCCAACCCGGCATTTACCGCAACATATTCAGGCTTTGTTAATTTTGAGAACGAATCTGTAATTACCTCACAACCCACTTTTGTAACATCAGCCGTTGCAGGTTCGCCGGCCGGCTTGTATAATATTATACCATCGGGCGGCAGTGCAACAAACTATATTTTAACTTATGAGAGCGGTGTTTTTGAAATACTAAAAGCAGGTTTAACAGTTCGGGCCGATGATAAAACCAAGATGCAGAACGAAGCTAACCCGGCCCTTACATTAACCTACACAGGCTTTATAGGCGGCGATAACGCATCGGTTATAACAACCCTGCCTACCGCATCAACAACGGCTACAACCGCAAGCCCTGCCGGAACATACCCGATAACTGTAAGCGGAGGCGTTGCAACAAGCTATAATTTTACCTATCAGCCCGGTACGTTAACCGTAACACCCGCGCTTATTACCCAGACCATAAACTTTGCGCCTTTTGAACCCACGTTTGCCGACGAAACCGACTTTTATGCAAATGGTACTGCCAGTTCTGGTTTGCCGGTTAGTTATGTAAGCAGTAACACGGCGGTTGCCATAATTCTATCCGGTGATGCAGAGCACGGGCCGCTGATACATATTGTAGGTGCGGGCACAACCACTATTACCGCATCGCAGGCCGGAAATCCTGTTTACGCACCTGCAACTAGCATACCCCGCACGTTGACAGTTAGTAAACGCGACCAGGTATTGACTTTTGAACCTTTTGCCGATGTTCGCTTGCTTGATCCCGACTTTTTTGCCGATGGGCATATCAACTCTGGTTTGGATATAAATTACACCAGTAGTAACCCCTCTGTTGCTACTATTGTACGCGGAAATATGGTACACGTTACCGGTTTGGGTACTACCACCATCACAGCGTCGCAGGTGGGTAATGGCGTTTGGAATGCCGCCGCGCCAATTGCCCGAACGCTCACCGTTATTAAGGCATGGCAGGGCGTATTGTTACATGATTTTGAGAAAGTTGAATATGGCTATCCGGATTTTGAGCCGCGGGTCACTATTTTCGTCGGTGTTGCCCCGGTATTTACCAGTAGTAATCCTGCCGTAGCCACAGTAACACCTGATGGAAAGAAAATACATATAGTAGCAGGTGGGTCTACCACAATCACTGCCATTCAACCAGAAACGGCCATTTATTTCGCCAGCGGTCCATCTGCAGAAGTATTAACCGTAGATCGCATAGATCAAACCATTACTTTTTCGCCGTTCCCCAACAAGCTACTTGGCGACCCGGATTTTGATGTAGTGGCGAGTACCACTTCAGGCTTGCCGCTTACCTATACCAGCAGCGATCCAACTATCGCTACAGTAAACTCGTCGGGTACTATCCATATTCTGCGCGATGGCAACACCATTATCACTGTTTCGCAACCTGGCAACACCAATTA
>Ga0247814_10000237_pt1 | contig 49311 bp, 40 predicted proteins | sample UWRJL179409R1_FD_179947 | JGI IMG/M metagenome (GOLD analysis project Ga0247814, IMG submission 179947) | Plant litter microbial communities from Arlington Agricultural Research Station in Wisconsin, United States - UWRJ-L179-409R-1 | ecosystem: Environmental > Terrestrial > Plant litter >... | reverse complement strand
GTCTTGACGTGAATATGCTGTTGCAACTCCAACAGAGCCTGTTGTTGATGATAATGCGTTTGGTGTGGCACTTCCTGCAACTGGTGATGAAATGGTTTGCCAAGATGCTGCGCTTTCTGAAGTGGCAATTAACGCCTGCCCGGTAACTGGAGCGCTGGAACTAACAGTTACTGCTCGAATACCTGTAACAATAGGAGTCGTGGCGTTGCCAGCAAGATTACCTGCTAATCTGATAATTCCTTTTGCATCCGTAGACGCATCACCAATAGCTGGGTTAGGAGTTTGCCAGGCTGCAGTGCTTTCAGAAACCGCAGTCAGTACCTGACCATTAATTGGTGCAGTAGCGCCAATGGTTACAGTTCGAATACCTGTAACTATAGGGGAAGCGGCTGTTCCACCTAAATTTCCATTTAACCTAATAATACCTTTTTCTTCTGTGGTAGCATCTGAAGGAGCCGAGCTAGCAACGTTAATAGTTAATGCGTTGCCCGGTCCTTCATCCACAAAACTAACATTTGCCCCTGCAGTTAAAACACGCTCATTTGATAATGCTCCGTCTGAAGTTAAAGTAAGATAACTAGAGTTTGTTGGAGCTACAGAATCAGGAACATATTGTGTTCCATTATATTTTAATACTTGCCCAGTAGTTGGAGTAGTGTTAGAAACTGGAATACTTTGAATACCAATTACTTTGATATCCATTGGGTTTCCGCCCAAATCACCTGACAAACTAATGCCGCCACCTCCACCGCCAATGAAAGCATTTTCTAATTCTACTAATTTGTTTTTAACAGTAGATGAGGTTCCAGATGGTTTGGTTCCTAACTCTGATTGAATAGAAATTATGGCATTGCGCAAGTCATTTACAGTCTTAGAACTAACGGGTGTGATGTTATCACTAACAAGGGGTAGTGTAAGAGAGTTATCTATTTGTGCGGGATATTTTGTTGCCATTTGTAAAATATGCTATAATATTATTGACAATCAGAAATAAGTTTTTTAAACTCCTCATCTGTTATTTCTATGACATTAGTTATTTTTTTAAATTCATTAGAGTGATCTTTTGCCTGAATTATTAAAATAATTTTACCATCGTTCTTTTTGATTTCTACAAAAGAACCATCATCGAAATTTATTTTCATACTACCTTATTTAATTTGGCTAAATTAAATCGGCGGTCTTCATCATAACCTTCATAGTTTATGAATTTTTTAAATTCTTCTGAAGATAAATATGAAATTATTTTTTTATCAATCATTGACAAACAATTGTTTAAATAATTAACTATTCTTGTTTCTGCTTTTGGACTAGAAACATATGAAATTATATAATCTCTCATTGCAATGAGATCTTTTACATTTTGTAAATCCATTACTCTCCGATTTCTTCTTCAACAGAACGCTTGAATGTTCCATCATCTAAAATTTGGTCGTCATCTTTCAAATTATATTTTTTAAATATTTGAGAAACAAATAAACGATATTTTAATTCTAAATTTTCATTTTTTAGAAATGCCATTTCAGCATTTGTCTGAGCATCTTTTTTCGCTTCAGAAATCTTCTTTAAATTATCTTGATCTTCTTGTGATAAACATTCTGTACTTTGTTCCATATACACCTCGAAACTTATATATCAGTATAAAAAAAAACACAACAAAAATGTTGTGTTTTTATTAAATTAAAATTAATATCTTTTAAAGAAGTTTTGCGGCTTCAGTAGCAAGAGCAGATCTTTCACCTTGTGTTAAAGTAATATGACCTGATAATTCTGATTTTTTAAATTTATCAATAACATATGATAAACCATTATTCATAGCATCCAAATTTTTATTATCAATTTGAAGAAGATCTCCAGTAATAACAATTTTAGTTCCTTCTCCAGCTCTTGTTAAAAGAGTTTTAATATCTTCTTTGCTTAAATTTTGTGCTTCATCCAAAAGAATAATAGCATTAGAAATGCTGCGCCCTCTAATAAAGGTAATTGCATCTAACTCTATTTTTCCTTTTTTCTGATACATTTCAAGATTAGCTTTCCAAGTTGCTCCTTGTGCAGAGAACAATACTTCGAAGCTGTCCATGATGGCAGAAAAGTGTGGAGCTATTTTTTCAGACAATTCGCCAGGCAAATAACCAAGCTCTTGACCAACGCTTTGTATGGGTCGATAAATAATCATTTTTTCATAAAACTTCTTATTAATTACCTGCTCTAAACAAGCCGCCACACAAAGCAAACTTTTTCCAGAACCAGCCATACCAACTATTGTACAAAGATCCACATTACGATCCATTAAAAGATTGATGGCAAGCTCTTGTTCTTTATTTCTAGGAACCAGACCCCAAGGGCTTTGAAATGAAACTTTTTTCAGTTTGTCTGGCGCTGTTCTTCTTGCCGAATTAAGAACCTCGCCATCTTCTGAAATAAAATTAACAAATTCATTTGGATAAAGATTTAACTCATAATCTTGAGGATCAATATATGTTTCTGTATGAATATCTGCAACTGCTTGATCATTCATTTCATCAATGAAACCCATATACATATCTTCGTACTGAGCATCTGAAATGTTTAATGTAATTGCTTTAAGCCCTCTGGACTTAGCTTTCATTCGAAGATTAATGTCATTTGACACAAGCGTTGTGTCTGCGCATTCTTTCATCCAATCGAGAGCGCAAGCAAGAATTTGAGTATCTCCATAATTTGGATCTCCTAACCCTTCGTATTCTTTTTGATTTAAATCTCTAAATTTAGCATCTATTTTTAATAGACAATTTCCTTCAACTTTAATACCATTGACAATATCAGAGTTTCCTGATGTAAGCTCATCTAAACTTCTAGTTGCTTTTCTGGCATTTTTACCAGCCTCATTCATTTGTTTTTTTAAATTATCTAATTCAGATAATATTGCTATTGGAAGTATAATATCAGCATCTTCAAAGTGCTCGTATGCATGTGGATTGCTAACAAGTGCCGAAGTATCTAGTACAAAAATTTTCTTCATATATCTCTTTTATTCAGATGTTTCAATGTCCTCGTCGAATATTGTATAAAAATTATACACCATTTCCTGATATAATTGGTTTTTTATATCTTTAGAAAAATCTCTTTTTAGTTTATAAGTAGGTTTATGCCATCTTGCAAGAAGGTCATCTTCCATATAAACTTCCACATCACCTGTGTCTATAACACGGAGTTTGTTTTTATCTAACATTTGAGAAAAATTAATTTTTTCTTCTATAGTTAGATCTGAATAATTAGCTTGCAATATTTCATCTTCAAAGCCAAGCATTTCTAAAAGGCATTGAAGGAATTTAAATTTTTCTTCCTCTTCTATTTGATGAGTATTATCTTTATAGTTGAGACGCAGCTTTATCTCCATCTTTTAAAATGCCTTTAAATTACCCTCATGTAAAATTTTCTATTTTTTTAAATTTAGAAATACATTTTAAAACCTCAGAACAGTTTTTAGTAAAATAAATATTTTTCCCTGGAGCGGAAATCATAAAATGAAAATTTGGTATTTTTGTAAAAAATCCAATTTTATATATTGACAAAAACTTCTCTACTAATTTAAAGTCTTCTTCATATATAAAATTGGACACATGATAATAACTTGAATCTATCTCCATAAAGAAGATATAACGAGGTTAATAGTTTTTAATCAGTAATTCTTTGATTGTTTTTCTTCCGTGATTTTCTGCAGAAATAGATCTGTTTGTATAAATTTCTTTTATAGAATAATCTTTATACAAATTTTTAATTGTGTCACAATCAGAATTAGACATTAAAACTTTTACATTTTTAGTTGTCATAATATCCACTTGTTGTTTTAAATTCAAATGCTCTTTATGGCGAAATCCTTCTTTTGTATAAGAGACAAAATTAGAAGTTTCTGATACGGGATAATACGGACTATCTAAATAAATAAAATCACCATCTTTTGCTGTCATTAAAACTTTTTCAAAGTCAGCTTCCAATATTGTAGCTGATTGTAATTTATCAGAAAATTTCTGAACTAATTTCATATCATGAGACATGTTTTTTAATTTCCCGTAAGGAACATTGTTATAACCAAATGAATTCACACGCCACAAACCTTGAAAACATGTTTTATTTAAATAATAAAAACGAGCTGCTCTAAAAAATTTATTTGATTTTGAATAATCTTTTTCGCGGTCCAATTTTCTTATTTGATAATATTCTTTTTCTTCATTTTTAAAATTTGAAAATTCAGAAATTACTTTTTCATAATCGGATTTAATGCAATCTAGAAAATTTACCAACTCTGTATTGCTATCTGCTAATATAGCCTGATTTTTAAAATCAGTATTAATATATACTGTTGCCGATCCTAAAAATGGTTCATAATATGTTCCTTCAAATTTTGGAAACTCATTAATAACTTCTTTGCATACTCTTGATTTACTTCCCGCCCATCTCAATATTGATTTCATTACGCCTCACATGCTTTGCATTCGTCTTCTGTTCTTGAAGCCATATCACCTTTAATAACACCTTCTGAACGAAGGTAGTATAAAGTTTTTAACCCAGATTTCCATGCCGCCATATGAACTTCATGAATATATTTTGGACTTGAATTAGATGCAAAAAATAAATTTACTGATTGTGCTTGATCAATATATTTTTGACGTTGAGCCGCTTGTTTAATAATTGCGTGCTGATTAATTTCACGAGCAGTTAAGAAAACTTCTTTTTCTTCAGCAGAAAGAAAACCAAGATGCTGCACACTACCCGATTTTTCGTTAATCGATTTCCATACCTCTAACAAATCTTTTCCTTTTGAGGCAAGCAATTTTTCTAAGGTAGAATTTTTCTTAATAAAAGTTCCTTTTGCAGATTTCTGTGAAAAAATATTTGCTGCAATAGGTTCGATGCCAGCAGAGTACCCTCCAGATATTGTTGAATTACTAACAGTAGGAGCTACCGCAAGGCAATGAGTATTTCTGCGTCCATGACCAGAACACCATTCAGGCTCTCCAAGCTCTTCCGATAATATTTTTGTTTCTTTGTCAGAACGCTCTCTAATTGTTTTGAATATTTCAGCATTAAGCATCATTGCATCAAAGCTTTCGAATGGTATCATTTTTTCTTGCAAAAAACTATGCCACCCAAGGACACCAATACCTATAGCTCGACCTTTAATTGCAGAGGCTCTTGAAGCTTCAAAACCATATACATCTTTTGATTTAAGAATATATTCTTCTAGAACCGCATCCAAAAATCTAACCGTTAATTCTACAACATCACTATCTTTCCATTCTTCATACCTCACAAGATTTAAAGAAGAAAGGCAACAAACAAAACTATGATCTGGATCTGTATATAAAGTTATTTCAGAACAAATATTTGAAGTTGAAACATGAAGACCCTTTTCCTTATAACAATCTGGATTTTGTGAATTTACATTGTCTGTGAAGAACATATAAGGCTCTCCAGTTTCTACTCGATTTTTCAAAATTTCTTGCCAAAGATGTCTTTTCTTTTGATCTCCATCTATCATTGAATTCATCCACTCATCACTTATACAAACGCCATGATTAAGATTTAAACATCTGCGATTCATATCTCCAGTGGGGCGACGAATATTAATAAACTCTTCAATATCTGAATGTTCAATTGGAAGATACGCTGCGGACGCGCCTCTTCGAGTGCTACCTTGACTAATTGCAGAAGTTGTTGTATCATAAACCTTGCACCAAGGAATAACTCCCTCTGAAGATCCGTTGCCTGAAATATTGGCGCCACGTCCTCGAACATCTCCAAGATAAATTCCAACACCTGCTCCTTTTTTAGAAAGCATTGCTAGTTCGTGATTTTTATGAAAGATAGAGTTAACACTATCTCCAACATGAATTGAATTGCAAGAAATTGGAAGACCACGATCTGTACCCATATTAGCAGCTATAGGACTAGCAAGACAAAGCCAATTCTTCCACATAATATCAAAAAATTTCTTTTCCCATTTTGAAGCGTCTTTATAATAAGATGCTGCAGCTTTAGAGACTCGCAAATACATTCCTTTGGGAGTTTCCCCTGGAAGAAGGTATCCGCCTTGCAAAGTTTTAAATCCAGAATCCTGCATCCACTCTGGAGCATCTCCATTTAATTTAAGCTCTTCTAATTTACTCATTTATCTTTTACCTCTTCTTCGTCCCATATATTAGAAAAATCTATTGTGCCACGAGAATAATCAGAAACTCTAGATGCGAAAAAATCACCGTGCGATGTTCCACCGGATAAAACATCGAACCAACTCATTTTATCCAAAGCTTCTTTGTCAATATTTTTCCAAACTTTTTTAAGTCCCAAATCATTTAATTTTGTGTTAGCTCTAAAGCGAATGAAATTTTTCATATCCTTTTCAGTAAGACCCTCTATATCGCCTGAAGCAAATGCTTTTGAAATAAAATCATCTTCCAATTCAATTGTCAATCTAGCAGCATCATAAATATCTTTTTTTAATTCATCAGTCCAAATTTCTGGAAACTCTGAAACAATAGTATTGAAAAGCCATACTCCCGCTTCTGAGTGAAGGCTTTCGTCTTTAATACTAAAAGATATAATCTGACCAAGACCTTTCATTTTATTAAATCTCGAAAAATTCAAAAGGATTGCAAATGAAGAGAATAAATTAACCCCTTCATTAAAGGCAGAAAATATTGCAAGACTTCTTGCTATTTCTTGTTTTGTTTTTCCCTTTGTCTCAACCAACCTATCTATTTTAGCTTTTGCCGTAGGTTCATAAAGAAAAGCTTCAAAATCTTCAAGACCCAATGACTGATTTAAATAAGCATACGATACCGCATGTATACTTTCAAAAGCAGAAAATGTTGCTGCCATCATTTGCACCTCAGGCTTCTTAATCCATTTTCCAACCATTTGACCCCAATATTCTTGAATAAATACTTCGGATTGAGTAAAGCCTTTAAGAATAAAACCAATTACATTTTTTTCAGTTTCTGTTAAATTCATTTTCCAATCATTAATATCAGAAGCCATATTAATTTCAGAATGAAGCCAATGTGATTGTTGTTGAAGCTCCCAAAATTCATACGCTTTCGGATATTCAAAAGGTGCATAGGTCATTCTTGGTGTTAAGATACTCATTAAGTAATTCTCCGTTTCATAGTTTAATATTTTCTTTAATTGCGTTAATGCTGTTTTCCATTTCTTTTACACAAATGGCTCGAGGAATTCGTAAAGAACGACAAATTTTATTTACTGACATAGGGCGGTCGCCCTCTAATCCAAATGCCATACACATTATTTTTTGCTGCTCATCATTTAATAAATTAATAGCATCAGCTATTGCTGATTTTAATTCGCTGTTTTCTGCGATAGCATCTGGTACAAAATTTTGTTCAATAACTTCTGGCATAAAGACTTCTTTATGAGGAGCCATTTCTTTTGCTACCTTGAGTGGGTATCGTATTGTTGTATGCTGATTCGCGGCACGAGAAATCTTTGTATGAATATACTGATGCGCCCAAGCAAACCAATTACCCATATCCGCTTTATATGTTTTCATAGCATTAAGAAGGGCTTCGCGCCCTTCTTGATTTAAATCTTCGTAATTAGAAAAAAGTCTATATTTACCTGTACGCATTTTAATAAGATAATCGAATTCTTTAATACAAATTTCTTCATGCTTTTTAAGCTCTTTTAAATCTGTTTTTGATTTAGAAGAATTGTATTTCTCTCTGGCATTAACGAAGTTTTCCATTAATTTATCTGCCTGTTCAATGTTTATCATTTGGTCTTGCTTTCGGGGGTAAGTTTATGTATCATTATTGCTAATAATTTAATTTTTTAAAATCTCTTCTTCTAAAATTTCTACGACGCTTTCAATCACGGCATTTCTTATTTCTTGGTCATCAGAAGATGATATTAATTTTAATAAATCTATTACTTTTTTAAGTGTTTGTTTTTCTAATTTATTCATCAACTGTATCCAGTTGATGCCCAACCGGACCCCTGAAGAATGAATGAAGAGCCTCCTGCAATTAATCGCTCGACAGGAACATTTTCTTTTCCTTCTGCTTTACAATGAGGACATTCTTCTAATTTATCTTTGATAGAGTGCTCCGCTTCAAATTCTCCGTGAGTTTCACATTTATAAATATAAGTTGCCATGTTTTTCCTTTGCGTAGGTATACAATTTACACACAAAAAGAAAAATGTCAATGTTTGACATTCTTCTTTTAATCAATCAATAGAATTTTATTTCTTTTTATTTTTATCTAACTGTTTAGTTAAAGCTTCATATTTAGTTTCACCTAAAAGGTTTGAATAGACGCGTTCTGATTTTTGCGCATCCTTCTTAAGTTTAGATGCGTCAGCCATAACTTTATCTTTATATTCTTGTCCTGTAAGTTCTACTATACCTCGGGAACTATTGTCGGAAATAACTCTAACAACAGTTTCTTTGTTGCATTTCGGACAAGTGGTTGGAGGATCTTTTGTTATGGAATAAAAATCTTCAAATTCATGCTGACATTCTTCGGAATTACAAATGTGGTTGTAGGTGGGCATGTATTATACACTTTCTTCGTAAAGTTTAGTTAGCAAAGCTGATAAAATAATGCAAGTTATCGCTCCGGCAAAACAATATATAACAAGATTTCTATAAGAAAATAAAATAAAAGGTGTAGCAATTAAATAAACAATTGCTGAAGACCACATACCTAAACAATAATAACATTCAAATAATTTATAGAAAAAAGTTTTTATATATTTTGTTCTAAAAAGAAGATTTCTAAATCTAGAAATAATATTAAAAGGACCATCCAATTCCTTCAAAGCGAAGGTCATTCCAAAAATCGCCAACATGTGTAATATAATCATTCTTCACCCAGTGTCAAGGTCTTACCTACCATTTCGAATTCTATATCATTAACCCATTCTTTTTTTAACTTTAATTTAAATACAGGATCCAAAACTTCAAAAACAATGTAAAACTTTCCACTGTCTTCATCTACTTCGCAGCGCACCGCCTCCGCAATAATTGTTTTACTTTGACTCATGTTTAAAAATCCAAACCATCAACATCTTCAGAGATGTCTTCTAAATCTGTGAATTCGTTTTTATTAAAATCATCTTCTTCTACAGGAATATCTGTAAGAGTTGAGCAAGCAAGATTTTTAAGCATAGAGAAGCTTCCTTTAGCACCTCTTCTATTTTTAATAATATGAATAGACATATCAGAATATTTTGACTCATTTTCACGATCTTCAATTTGCATAATTAGTGTACAGTTGGTAGCAATTTGTCCTGCTCGTGAAAGTCTATGAAGACCAATTTTTTCTCCACCGCCCGTAGCTCTATTTAATTGGTTTCCAGTTAGCATAATAGACTTATGTTTTCTTGCTAACATTCTTAGTTCATAAGAAATAGCGCCTTGCATTAAATGATCGCTTTCTTGTTTTCCGCTATTGGATTGCATAATATTTAAATAATCTACCGTAATTAAATCATAATGCTTTCCATCTTCTTCTAAGACAACGTCTAAATCATTACAATTAGGATCAGATAAATCTACAATTTTAAAATCATAAGGATATCTTTTAATAAAATCCAATGCTTGTTTTATTTTGCCAAACTCTTCTTTCGTAAGTTTTGCGTTTTCAATAGATCGTGAAGGTACTCCAGCAAGACCTGAAAGAAACCTAAAGAAACAATCTTCATAAGGCATCTCTAAACTAAAATATATACAATCGGCTCCCTTTTTAAATGTAGTATCAGTTATTTTGTTTTCTCCCAACCATATAGAAGTAGATAGAGAATTCATTAAAATACTTTTTCCGGCGCCAGAGCTTCCTGCGCATAAAATAAAATCAGCTTCTCTTAAACCGTTAGTAGCTATGTCTATATAACTAAAACCAGTTTTCAAACCATGTTCAAAATTTGGATTATCTCTTTTGGATTTAAATTTTTCAGTAAATGTAGGAAGATAATCTCTTACACTTTTATTTTCAAAAGTTTGAACATTTTTAGATTGCTGTATTTTTTGTAATGTTGATTGAATATCTTTAACTGCAGTTTCTGCATTAGCGCCTGTAAGTCTCTCTTTTAAAGATGATAATTCTCTCTCCCGATATCTATCTTTTAGTTTATCAACATTGAATGCGAATTCTTGTGGCAACATTTCTGTTGATTCAAGTTTTGACCAAATGTTTTTTATTCCATCAATAGCTCTTTCTTTTCCATCTTTTTTTAACTTATCACAAATAGCTTGTAATGTAGGGACTTCTTTATATGTTCTAATATAAGACATTGCGATATTTGCAAACGCCCAAACATCAGGACTGAAAAGTTTCGCATCTGCATTCTCATAAACAAATGATGTCGCTTTATCTTTATCTGATATTAACCCTTTTAATATAACTAAATCTAAATCTTCAAATGAACTCACTTTTCCACCATTTTCTTTCTAAAATCTTCACCAGGCATTACAGAAAACATTTCAACCCTATTAAGCAAAGATCCCAAACTATCTTTAAATAAGGATATGAAATTTTCTTTCACGTTTGGAGAATTGGTCGCCAATAAAGTTGGCAACTTGTTTTGCAAACGCGCTCTCAATATTGTTTCAAATGTTCTTCCATATAGATCTTTAGCATTATCAGAATTAAAAAAACGATAATCCAATTCATCAATGAATAAAAAATCGACCATTGTTAATTCTCTTTTGGCTGCTGATTTTTCATCACTATCAGATTGAGTTAAAGCAGACACTATATCAACCATAGTTGTATATAGACAACTATAACCTTTTAGTGTTGCTAATTTAAGGACGCAAGATAAAACTGTAGTCTTACCACCACCATGGGTGCCTGCGACACATAATGATTTTCCATTAAAATATGTGTTTTTAATATCTAATGTATATTGATTATATTTTTCTAATAACCTTGGATCTCCAGAGAAGTCTTTATCCATTTTAAATTTCCAATATTCAATTGGAATATTGCTATCATAGTACCTATTAACTATATTGACTTTTTTATTTTTATTTAAATCTGTATCATCTGATACATTAATGCTCGCTATTACTTCATCTAATTTTTTAGATGGAATATTATTTAGCGCTTTGGTCTTTGAAAAATCCTGGATAGCCATAAGCAACCTGCCCTACTTCTTTATATTCTTTGGGAAAATTATTTTCCTCTTCATCATCTATAGCGACATCCTGTAAATCATTTTTATCTTCAATAGATTGACTAATCTTTTTATTTTTATTCATTACCTCTTGAGGATCTTTTAAAGAAATTTTAGTTATAACTAATTGTTCTTTTGGATTATGAATTAAAGTAATTGAATTATCAATTATACATTCAATTTCAATTTCTTCATCTGACCAAGCAATAACTATTCCTTCAACAGCAAACCCGTTCTTTAAAAAACACTTGACGTAAAAACCTTTTTCTATTTCCATTATACTATACTTTCTATTATTAATTTTGAAATACCAAATTTTTCAACTTCATGCAAAAGATTTACGACACTATCTGGCGCATTTTCCATATTATATAAAAATGCCAACTCTCCATAAGTCTTTATATTTAAATTGAATTTTGAAACTAAATTTTTAACATCATCATTTAATTCTGATGCCCTATTTATTTTGACAGCGCTGCTAAAATTTAGCACATTCATTTTATAAAATGATAAAACATCATCTTTATTTAAGAAAGATATTGATGTTAATTTTCTTTTTGCTTTTGGCACCACTTCTTTAAAAGACCAATCTATATAATTTTTTAAAATGATAGGATCAGATGATAGTTTTCCCGCTAAAGAAGATACCATAAAAATCTCGAAACATTTTGATGGTTGCGGAGTATTAAATTTGAAATTATATTTTGATTGATAGTAATCATAATATTTTTTACAAAAATATCCAAGCACTTCAGGTTTCTTCCATTCGGAAACCTGAACAGTTTCTATTCGTTTGAATTTATCAAACAGCTTTCTATAATTATCATTAGGTATTGATGATAATTCATAGTCTGAAAATTTGTTATTCATATTTATTTTAAATTCTTTGGTAATATTAATTTAAATCCCGGTTCTGATTGATATGTTTCTAATCTTTTTTTGGCATGTCCTTTAAGATATCTTACATCATCATAAAAATCAACTATGGCAACTATTTTTTTTCCAGGAAAAGGTCTTAAGATTCTTCCACATCTTTGAAGACATCTAACAAATGATTTTCCGCTACCAGCCAAAACCATACCAGCAAGACATGGAATATCAAGACCTATATCACCTATCGTACTTAATATCAATACATCTATTTTATTCAATTCAAGATCTTCTTTGACCTTTTTCCTTTTATCAAATTTATCTTTTCCTGATAAAAGAGAACACCTAACGCCATTTTCTTTAAAAAGTTTTAATAAATTTTTACCATGATCAATTGTTTTAAAAAGAACTAAGGTTTTATAACCTTTTGATACTAGTTCTTTTGTGTTATTTAAAATCATATTATTTCTAAGATTATTATCTACAATTTTTTCTCTATATATTTCATGATATGTTTTAGAAAACATTGAAAATGATGGAACATTAATAAATTTAATTATTGGTTGAGGTAAGACATTTTTTTCTATTAAAAAAGAAGAAGATATATCAGCTATTTTTTCACCAAGATAATTTATTATCTCGAGATCTTCAGTCCCATTTCTAAATGGAGTTCCAGACAATCCTATTATTTTTTCAATACCGTTATTTGGTAATGCTTTATATATTGCCTTCATAGTGGCAGTAGATCCGCAATGACATTCATCTAATATTAGCATTTGAGTTTTACCAATCAGTTCTAATATTTTTTCAGAATTTGTTTCATCAAATTTTTCGTCCTCGACATCATTATCTTCAGATTTCATATCTTTTTTAGATAACTTTAGTGCTCGCCCAATTGTGAATGTTGTTGCTATTGTAAATTTGTCGCCAATAATAACTTGACCATCTCCACATATACCTATTTTACCAACTTCTTTATTGTCTTTAAAGATTTTTTCATACAAAGAATGGAATTGATATAAAATATCAATTCCTATTGTTAGAATTAGTGTGTGCTTGTTTTCATTTGCTGCTGCCAATGCTGATAACATTGTTTTACCAGAAGCCGTAGCTAATCTGCATATACCATTATCATTTTGACTAATCAAATTACAGACATCTTGTTGATAATCTCTCGGAATCATCCCAATTTCTTTTAATCGTTTTGATATATCTAATGGGTTGGATTTAATAAATGGTTTTCGATTATCTTCTATATCGTAGATTACTTTGTGTGTATCTAATAGAGTTTTTACTCTTTTTAAGAGTGGGTAATTAAAAGAATTGTTTTTATTCTTTATAAGGAAAACTCTACCATCCCAAGAATGCTCTTTATGCATTACACTGTATTGATAACCTTCTTGTATAAATGAGAGTTCATACTTAATTTTGTTTAAGATTTTTTCATCATCTAATTCTAATTTACAAGTCTTATTATTTATAATAACTATTTTATTCATAAAATGTTTTTAACCATTGGTTTGCCTTCTGTTATTTTTAACCAACTTTTTCCTCTAACAATTACGTTTGTAATTTTTTTACAACCGCAACTAGGGCAGTAATATTTAAAATATCTATGACCTTTTTTAGTATTTTTAAATTATTGTTCCTCATTATCTTCCTGAAAGTTTATAACAAAATTTTTATCTTTGGCTTTTTCTAAAACTCTACTCATCATAGTTTCAAACGAAACGCGCTGCATAGCAATATCCTCTACTCAACAATATATCGAGTAGAGGATATTTATTTCAATTGGGGTTATTTATTTGCGTCTGTCAGAATTCCCCATCAATTTTCCAAATGCACTTTTGTTATTAGCAATTTTGGCTTTGATTTTTTCCGCCGCTGTAGCAGTGTCAGTCAATCCAGTATCTAATTTAAGAGTTAGTGAGCGCCCCTCTTCTTTTACTTTAGCTTTAGAAGCTAGTTCTTTTATTTCCGATTTTAAAGATGAGAGTCTTTCATCAGGCAACCCTAACCCACTAAAATATGAAAATACTTTAATTCCATCCTCTTCTTTCATATCAGCCATTACATAAAGACCTTTAAAAATTTCACCATTACAAAGCTCTCCCAAACAACTAACTGCATAATTTATGCTTTGTGATGGTAGTTTCGCCCACACTTCTTTTCCGGCAACAACCATAAAACCTACATATTTCGCTTGCTTTAAATCAAATCCGTCAGCCAAAAGATTTCCGTTTAAATTAGAAATTATTGCCTCTGCAATTGCAGTATCTTCTTCATAATTTTCTACATTCATAGATCCGAATATAGACAAGCCGCCTCCGCCTAATGTAATTTTTGCAAACTCACTTTGATCTAAACTTTTTAGAGGAGAGTTTTCTGATGAGAGAACATTAAATTTATCAAAAATTTCAACAATAGATTTGTTTGCGGTTTCATAAAAATTTAACATATTAGTATCTGCTAATATACTTTCAATTTTAAAATTATCAGCAACGATCAAATTGGATATTACTTTACTTTCAGTAAGTCTAGCAAGTTTAGATAAAGTCTCTAAACTATTTTGTTTCATTTTAAGATCTTCCGATCCCATTGGAAGTACGCATAAAGCTATAATTGGCTTTCCAGTTTCGTTTAGCAAATTAATTAATGTTTCTGCTGATCCGGAGCCCGACCCGCCTCCCAATGAAAAGCAGCATAAATAAACTTGACAATCGGAAAGTTTATCATTCACCAATTCCATAATCTCTGTTGAGTTTGATTGCGCGGCGTGTTCGCCAATGGAAAGCTCTCTTGCGGCGCCTCCTATGCCACTACCACTCTCTAGTAGAAGCTTGTTGCTATCAGGTAGCTTAAGAAATTTAAGGTCTTGAGAAGCGGTATTAAGAGCGATGGTATCATACCCAAGATTAAATAAAGCTTCGCCTAAACGACCGCCACCTTGACCAGACGCAACAACACCAATTCGTAATGATTTTTGTTTTGGTGCCACTATTTTTGCTGCCATTTTATCTCCATTTTTTTCTGCAGCTTTTGCTTTCAAAGCTTTTAATTTTTCCATGTCCATTTTAGGCTCTTCTTTTATTTCGACATTTGAAATGTCATCTTCGATTTCTTTTTTTTCATCATTTTCAGTTATTGAGGTTGCTCCCATATTACTTTCCTTTTATTTAAGACACCATTGATTACTCATAAACCAATCAACTGTTTGCTCGACCCCTTGTTTGAATTTCACAAGAGGCTGCCAACCTATTGATTTTAGTTTATCTGAATTCATATTCACTTCGAATTGACTTTTTTCAGATCCATATTTTACTAAATGCTGGCATTTAGTACCATGATATTTTTCTAAAATAGAACATACTTCATGTGCCAATTCCATATCTCCAAATTCTTGATTAGATGAAACATTATATATTTCATTTTTAGAAATATTCTCCATCATGCTAACAAAAGCTGAGCATGTATCATGAACATGAGTATATTCCTGTGAAGATAATGCAGATGGTATCTGCACCTCTTCATTTTTTAAAACTGCTTTTATTATACCAGGTATTAGATTATATGATTTTTGTCTAGATCCGTAATTTGTAGATAGTCGAGCTATCGTATAATCCAGTTTAGAATTTTTTATTAAATTTTCACAGTTTATTTTATTTTCAATGAATTTAGTTGTTGGATTTAATTTTGACTTTTCATCTAATCTAATAGATGAAATACTTTCATTAACTCCATATACTCCGCTATCAGAAGAGTAAATAATTTTTGAAATACCAAATTTTGATGAAGCTTCAATTAGGTTTGATGTTGCTAAGCAATCATCATCTTTATCTAAAGCAAGATGAATGACTATTTCTGGTTTTTCAAGTTGAAAAATTTGATCTAATATATGTTTATCTTTCAAATCTGCTAAATAAAACTTGTGATTTTTATTGCTGTATATAGAGGACACATCATTTATATCACCACGATCAAGTGATGCAATCTTATATTTTTCATAAGATAATTTTCTTGTTAGGTTAGCTCCTATGAAACCACAAGAGCCAGTAATCAATATTTTATTTTTATTCATAAATGTTGTGTTGTTTATTTTTAAAGTATATATCGTAATCTATATTTATTTTTTTATTCCATTTTGAAGAAAAATAAGAAAGGTTTTGATTAAGATAAAGTTTATTTACCGGGTTCTTTTTTAGAGTCGCACTTTCTTCATGCGCAACATTTGTTTGACCACAACAAACAATTTTTTTTCCTTGATTATATTTTATATCAAGGCAGGTATCTATATCCTCAAAACACCAAAAATATTTATTATCCATAACAAAATATTTTGATTTAATTAAAAGAAGAGCTCCTGTACAAGCTTGAAATTCTCTATTCGAAGAGCTATTGATATCATCATTTTGATTAGCTTTAAAATGAATTGGAAATCCGTTTCTAGCAAAAACAACGCCAGCATGTTGTATGAGATTGCTATTGTTATATTTTAATTTAGCTCCTACTGCTCCGACTTTATCATTTTTTATGATATCCATCATATTTGATAATGATTTTTCATCGTTGAAAACGATATCATTATTTAATAAAAGAATTAAATCATCATCTTTCGGAGAACTTTCTTTAAAAAGAAAATTGCATCCTTGAGCAAAGTTATCTTTATTATCTTTATATTTTATAATATTAACTTTATCATTTTTCCAAATTTCATTTAATCGATAACTTTCATCTGAGCTTCCGTTATCTTTTACGTGCCACTCCCAATCTACATTACATAAATTTTTTAATAAAGTTGGATATAATTTTTCCAACTTTGATTTACCTTCCCAAGAAAGCGTCAATATTTTTAACATTAAAAACCTATGCTTAATTGCATTGTCGCTGACATATTTCCATTTGGAATATTTACATTGAATGCAGGACCAATATAAGTATTAGATATCAATCTTGTTCCTATTAAATTTCCAATATTAACATTGATAGGGGCTATTGAAACTTGTGGTCTTTTTGTTGCCGCATCATAACCTATACCTAATTGAAATAAACTTAAATCAGGCGTTGTCTTAAATCTACCATAAGAAGATATTCCTAATGAAAGTGATGCGTTAGCATTTGCTGAAGTATTAGAAAAATTATAGCCTGCGCCAGCACCAATAAAAAGGTGAGGGTTAAACCAATGCATTGAGGCGCTTGGAGAAACTTGTTTATTTTCTGAAGTAGCAATTTTCAAATCATATTCTTTGCCATCTACCGTCAAAGAAAATTTATTATAATAATACGATCTTTCATTTTCATCTACACCTACAACTGTCAAAACTTTGTACTGCCTTTGAAACACATTAAGAGACCAAGGTTTTTCTTTCCATGATGAAAAGCCTATTTGACCAAATGGAACATTTGTATTATCAAATTTTTCTACCAGATCTAAATTTTGTTGTCTTGCAAGATATCCAAAAGGATCGCACATAGGACATTTTAGCTGATCTTGTGTTGGTTTATTTTCTTCTGGTCCTTGGCTGCTAGAAGGTATATCAGTTTTCGGTACATTTCCAGTGCCGCTATTTACAACAACTACACTACCAGAATTTACTTTCGCATCTAATTTTTTAAGATCGTCTTTGATGTATTGTGTATTAAACCCATGTGATTTTAAGAATTTTTCTACCTCTTCAGAGGTAGCGTATGATCCTTTGCCTCTTACTATATTATCAAGCAATGTTTTTTGCTCAATGATTGAAGCGCTTATTTGTTGTTGTTGTTGGGTAATTTGGTTTTGTTTAAAAATTACAAAACCAAAAGCCAGAAGCACCGCTATCCCGCCTACGTAAATTAATATTTTGTTTATAACATTACTCATTTTTTTCCACTTATTTTTACAAATATATATCAATCGAATTTTAATTTTTTAATTTTTGTTCCCCAATTTTTTAAAAAAATATTTCTTGAATTAGAATAAAGTGATCCTGTATTTAATTGGCATGATGTTTGTTTTTTAAAATGAACAACAGGAACATCAATTATTATAAATGGAATTTTTATTTGCCTAGCCTTAAGACTTAAAGATGTGTCTTCGAAATAGGCAAAATATTCTTCTGAAAAAATTTGCCACTTAAATATATTTTTTGTTTTTCTAGGTATATGTAATTTTTCCCAATTTCCCCTCGAAGAAGAAAGACACCAACCAGACATATAAGATATACCATTGAGATAAGAATTACTTTCTTTAATAAAATTAAGATTTTTATCTAATTGTCCCATTGTTGGACCTACAAGACCCCTATGACAATTTTCAATAATAATATTGACCCAATCTTCTTTATTAGATCTAACACTAATGTCGTTATTTAAAAACATGATATTATCAGAGGTGGATAAATTATATGCAATATTTGATCCTCCAGCAAATCCTAAATTTTTTTCAGATCTATAATAGATAATATCTTTTCTATTTTCCAATTCTTCTTTTGTTCCATCAGAAGAAGCATTATCTACGATAATGATTTCTACATCTTTTAAATGCAATAAATCCTTAATGCAATTAATAGTAAAACTCTTTTTGTTAAAAACGCATATACAAATAGATAATTTAGGTTTCATGTTAATTTTAACATTTGTTGAACAATGTTATCCCATTTATAATTTTCTATAATAGATTTATTATCTATGTTAGAATTAAAGTCTTCGAAATTTTCATAAGCATGCCGAAGCTTATCAACCGCATCATCTATATCCGGTCTAAACCAAACTGCATTGTTTTTCTGTTCCCAGTACATCGATTTGGGATCCGCTCTTTCTTCTGTTCCCGAAATTAATAAAGAATTATTTAAATTTAAAAAATCTAATTGACCTCCATAATTTGGAGCAATTGTTATTTTTTTACTAGCTGCCGCCTCTAAACCTGGAAAAAAAAATCCTTCACCATGGCTCATGGTAAATACTGCATCTACACTTCTGTAAAGCGAAGAAATATCATCTATAAATTCTGTATATATTTTATATTCTGCATGATTCGGAAATTGTTTTTTAAAATTTTTAATACAATCATCTAAAGAAACATCAAAAGTATTTTCTACTTTCTTAGATTTGCCTTTTAAAATCAAACAAACATCATCATTTTTAGTAAAAGCTTTTCCGTATACCTCTAAGAGACCAGGTATGTTTTTTCTTTTATGATTTTGCGCTATATTTGCAAGTATTTTAAACTTTTTATTTGTATTTAATTGAATTGTTGATGTCCCAACATATTGAGTTTTGTCAATACCATGTGGTATAACTTTTATTTTATTTTCAGGAACACCAGAATTAATAAAAATATCTTTTGAGAAATTGGATGGCGCCAAAATAGCATCACAATGTTGATGATTCTTTGCAAATCCCGAGGGTAATACATTTTTACCATTCCACTCATAAGTCCAAATGCCAAATCTATTTTTAGAACCATTTGAAAGATAAAATGGAAAATTGCGTGGAGCTGTATATGATATTTGCATATCATAATTTTTATCTGCATCTCTTCCCGAGATTAAAGTAAATGAATTAGAATTGCAATAACCAATTAAATTTTCTTTAAGATCTAATGGAAAATGATCTATACCATCTGTTGAAAACAAATGAACTTCATGATTTAGTTTTTTAAGTGCTCGAGCAATTCCCCAACCACAAACACTCCAACTATGATTTTTTCCAAGAAATTGTTTGATTAGTATTTTCATGCGTGTTAACTATATAACACGCCCATAATTTTTAAGCAAACCAAACGGCAACAATAACGATGTCTGTCAGCGCATTACCACTTGGAGGATTTAGGTTTGGTAAATTAGCTGAGGTCCAGGTTTCATAACTACTATCTGTTGTATAGAATCCACGCATCTTAAAATATTGTGTATAACTATAAGCTGCCGTATCAATTCCAGTAATGGTATTAATTAAATTACCTTTATCATATTCTATAAATGTATAATAAATATCATACAACTCGTTTACTTGACCTTTGGCTAAAAGCCCCTTATCAATTTCTTGAATTTGGCTTTCAAAAATTTGCGTACCAGAATAGCTATTACTTTGATTGGCAATAGAAATACCATCTTGGTACATTAATTGTTGACTAATGTATTCAGCCATATTAACCTAACGGAATAGTAGTTCCATCATAAGGACCAAGGCATACTGCTGGTGTACCAGCGCTTGCTACCGAGGAAACACAAATAGTTTTTCTAGAATCAAATAGGTCTAATTTATTACCAATGCCTGATAGAAACAGCCACCTCATCGTTCCTTTGACTTGTGGGAAATTGCTGGTAAGAGTTTGTTTAGTAGATACCAGCCATATAGGCAATCTAACAAATGTGGGGGTAGCTGAAAGATTATTGACTACGTTTAACGAACTGCTATAGTAGTACGAAACAATTGGACTTGTTCCTACCGATAAAGTAGTTCCAACATAAGAACTAACAATATCTTTACCAGATATTCCAGATCCTCTTGATTGATATCCAACACCAACTATTGCAGTACCAGAAGTAAGTATTGATGCTGATGATAATGTATTAGAAGAAGTTGTTGCGGCAGCCAGAGTGCGCGTCCAAGAGCTGGGTGAGGCAGACATTGGGAAATAAAAAACGTAAGGATCTAAATCGCCTGGTTCTGTATTATCCATTCTGGTAAACATTAGACCTTCCATCGTGGTGCTTGATGAAGAATTTAAGGCTACATAAAAACTTCCATCAACAGTTTCAGTAGAGCTTCCTACCATGTTGGCACACCCTATTTGAGAATATCCAGAAGGTGCGTTATTGAATATAGCTTGTGCCGTCGCTGCGCCCGCACTACCTCTAACAACTGTTGCGAGCGTAGGAAATGCATTCGATGTTCCGCCGCATCCTGGTGGAATTACTGCCGTGCATCCTGCAGAAGATGCTAAAGTAGAAAATAATTGGGCACTCTCGCCGACTTTATCAGCACAAATATAATACATTTGTATCGCGGAAGTACTGGTTGTATACTTTGCCATCATTACTTCGCGAGTAAATTCAAGGATTGTGCTACTTGGAGTAAATGATAATCCTGATTGCGATCCAGTAAATACGTTAGTGCTATTAAACGTTCCAGTTCTTGGAGCAACAACAGCGTAGCCAGCGCCAGAATCAAATACGATACCCAATAGCTCTCCAATGGCACCAGAGCTCGCTTGAACAACTCGCTCGCCTCGAATCATGGCTCCAGGATTGGTAGTAAGCGGAACTTTAAAGGTGGACGGTCCTTGCATAACCGTCCATTGGGTTGCCGTTTTAAAGGTGCCTGGAAGGGCATCAAGCAATGGATCTGCATTAGTACCCCAGCTATCATTAGAATTATTTCCTGCAGCTGTTTTGGTTACACCATCGCTGTGAGCCTTGACGAGCCAACCTGCCGCTTTCATAACTCTGGTTAATTTCCAAAAAGAAGAAATATAATCTGAAGTATTTTCTATTACGTAATTTGTTGCAAATTTATGTGCCATTCAATTATTCCTTATTATGACCAAACTATTTTCATACCAGCATAATCGAGCGTAACTCTGTCAGGGCTGGAGCCTGTATCCATTTTGATTTGTACTTGATAGATTGCGCTGCCGGCGCTTAAGGCGGCAGTCAAATCTCCAGATGTCAATAGTGCTGGAGAAACACTTGAAGTAGTTAATGTAGATCCTGTAACTACTGTACTGGTAGTAACATTCAACAACTGAATGCTCATTTGAGGTCCTGTAGTTTCTGCTATTATCTTTAAATTGATAACTCTAATGCCTGGACCTGCACCTTTGAAAGAGCTTTTGTCAAATTCAAATGTTGCGCCGACCACATAGGTATTGGAACTTGTGTTTCCTGTATTGGTGAAACCAGCAATATTCAAAGTGTTAGAATAGTTAGCTCCGTCTTGAACTATGGTGCTTGAACCACCTCCGCCACCTGAAGCAACAGTGGCAGGAATCCATGCACTACCGTTCCATTGAAGAACTTGATTCAATGATGGTGCAGAGCTAGATACTGGTCTTCCCTGAATTCTTACAACACTTTGATTTGAAGATGTGCCAGAAAGATCGCCACCAGCAATGAAGTTTCCATCAAAATTAACTAAATTATTAATTCCTGATCCGCTATAATTGCTAACAAGACTTAGCATATTTTGAATTTTTTCAGATTCAACGAATAGGGCACTATTATTAAATCCAGCTTTTTTTAAAAAAACTTGAATTTGTATTTTAGTATTAAGAGTCTTTAATACACTATCTTCAAATAGATTACTAAAATTTAGCGAAAGAAGACCAGTAGAATAATCAACTGAAACTCCAATTTTTCCATCTACAACCACACCTTCATAAGTTTCAGAAGTAATTCCATTTAAATTTGGAGAAAACGATTGAACAGATACGGAAAATCTTACTTGATTTAAATCCAAAGCATCTAAACCAACACTAGAACAATCAGCAAATTTCATTGCTGGAAAGCCAAGTCTGGTAATTCCATCTCCAGTATAATCGGCAACAAAGCTATCCAATAGATTTATTGATTGTTCAGTCCCGTACACGCTGTCTGGAACCTCCATAATAATTGTTCCTACTTCAAAGTCTATTTTAAAATAGTCTCCGTTTTCTAAAATCAATTGACTATTATTATTTAAAATTAGATTATTCGGAAAATAATAATCATTTTTTATTGAGGCTACGGAATCAATATCTTTATAAGAAAATGTTTCAACTCCAACAATTTCGCAATTATGAAAAACTTGATTTGAATTCTCGAATGTTGCAGAAACAAATCTTAAATTAGAATTGGATATCACGAAATCTTCGTACCAAACTAATTGTTTTTCTATTGAAAATGATAAAGGATCATTATAATAATCTCGATTTTGTAAATCTAAATCATCGAAAAGGATATCTTGAATAGGGTGTATGTTTAAAGATCTTGTATTGGGGGTAGATGAATAGTCATCATGTCTATCCAAAAACTTTTCTAATTTTATTAGAATAGCATTAAATTTAGTTCCAATTTTTGTATAGGCATTTGTAGTTGGTCCAGGATATGGCGAAGAAGAAAAAACATTATTTTTATTTATATAATTTTGAATTAAATAACCATCGTTTGATGATAAATTAAAATCCCCATCTACATCAGCCCGCAACATCTCAAATATATTTTGAGAATTCAATAATATTTTATTTAAAGTTAAAACATTGTTGTTATTACTAACAACAGTAAAAGCTCCTTTATTTTCTTCTAAAGAAGAAATAATAACTAATTTATAGTTAGTTAAATTTGATATAGATGAAAAATTAAAAGTAGAACTTCCAAAACTAGAAAGGCTGGCATTCATTGCGTTAGGAAGTAAATAACCATCATTCGCAGATCCTAATACTGCTCCGGTTTGAGAGTTAACTATTTGAAAAGATAAAGAAGATTCAGATTTAAATGCATTTGTAGATACAATATATCCGTTTTCAAAAGATGTTGTTGTTCCATCAGTTGTTATTGAACTGTTTAGAGGTAAAGATTTATTTAAATCATAACCATTATAATAATTAAATAATTCTAGATCTTTAGCATCGACTACCCCATCACCATTAATATCTCCAACAATCATCGTATTGATTGTTGCATCACATATTCTATAAATTTTATTATTTATATTTAATTTTGATCCTAACAAATTTCCATTTAATATAGCTGGAACTAGCGCATTAGTGGCGCTATCAAAACGAACAATATCTGTTGAATCATCAACTATTTTAATAATGAGATTATTTCCAACAAGCGTTCCAGAGTATAGATTGGCGGATATCGTGGAATTGCTACTGTCTATATATTTAATATTTTTATCAACTATAGATCCTATTACCAAAGGATCTGAAATATTTTTAATAGATGTAAGTTCTATATCATTAATTAAATTAATTAGGGGGACATTTTCTTTTCTACTGGCAAGAGGATCGCCCGTTCTTTGATCCGCCACAAATTCTGTTTCATTTTGGGTAGAAGTAAGAATTGCATTATAAACATTTCCGCCTGCGAAATTTATACCTCCTAAAGAATAATCAATATTTGATTGAGTTTCTGGGTCAATTATAATTTTAGGAAGAATAACGCCATGACCATTTTCATAAGCTTGACCATCAGTTATTTTTGCGGCATCAGACCAAACTTGAAACCATAAATCCTCTTCTGGTAAATCAACCCAAATAGAACCAGTAAAAGTTGTTATTCTAGAATTTTTAGATCGATTTGATCCGGCTGAAAAAATAATGTCTGATTTATTTGCAGAGCCTTGTCTTTTTATACAAATTGCATAATAAGAATTTTTAGATACTCCGTTCTTATTGGCGATTGAAGTATTGCTGAAAACAAAATCAATAGGCTGTGGAACAGAGTTTAATTTATAACCCTGATTTAAAAGACTAGTATAATTTACGCTTATTTGAGATAGTGCATTGCTAGATGGAGAGAATTCTATATCTAGATTTGGTGATAAATCAGTTGAACAAGCTAACGAACTTTGTAGTTCATAAACGCTTACAACTAAATCACCATTCCAAACTTCATCAGAAGGATTGTCAGAATTTTCCAAAGACATTAATAATGTAATTTTTTGAATATTATCAGATGTACTTAAAAACTTTTGACCAATTTGAGTAATTACATCATTTTTAGATAATGTATATCTATTTTTCTCTCCTGTAAAAATATTTAAATTATCTATATCATAGAATGGCAATGCAGTTTGAAGCATTGCTTGCAATGATATAAATCCATCTAAAAAGAAATCTCTAAAAAATAAATTTGGCTCAATATCTTGAGAAACCGATAAAACATCTCTTGATAAATAAAATGATTGAGCTTCTTTTATAGATAGAATGCCACCTAAGTTTAAAGAAACCGAAGGTTGACCTAATAAATCATTTGTCAATACCAAAAGTATCTGAGTAAAATGTTTTTTTGAAACTTGTATTTCATTGCTTTTAAAAACAAAAGTTTCATATTGTAAGGAATTATTAAAATCTAATCCTATTATAGCAACTTTTATAGATCGATTTCCAGATGCTAGCGAAGAACTTAATTCTATTTGTAATTGATTTCCATAGACATTGTCTGATGGTTGGCTTTGTGAATACAAAGGTTTTCCATCTAATAATCCAGAAACTTTTGAACTTTCAAAAAGAGAATTTTGATTTAAATTTTGCGGTAAAATGCCATTTCCAATATGATTTACTATATTAGAAGATTGAATTACATCATTGTAATTTTGTTCAGAATTTAAATCTTCATCCGATACTTCCTGCGCATCTGTCCAAATAGGCTTTACTGTAGATACTGGATTTCTTTTAGTTATCATTATTATTCCTGAAATGATGCTATTTTAATTATAGAAATTTTATGAAAACTTTGCTGGTTGCCGGCTTTAGTTTTTTAATTAAAGTCTGAAGTATTGATTTTGATTTTGCGTTTTCTTTAACTATATCAAAATTATCGAATATATTAACTTGAAAATCAAATCTTCCATTATTTTTACCTTTTAAATTAGAAAAATCATCTGCAAGCTTAAGTGAATTATCAAAATTCAATAAATACGTTGTATAAAGATCTTCTACAACTGGTTGAACCACATTTAGATTAGTATTATAATTAGCATCAATAGGCTCTCCAAAAGGAGCATACCCTGGTCTGGATATATTGCTTATTTTTAAATTATCTATAATGGAAAAAATTCCGTATCTCTTTTGATAATCCGAACCTATATATAAAGTATTTACGCTATCTTTAAATTTTATATTAAGATTTGATCCATAGCCGTCGCCAATATAAGTAGAGCCATAGACAAAAGAGTTTTGATTGAAAGTAATTCCAGAACCATATAAAACACTTGAATATTGATATCCATCAATAAATAATTTTAATTCATCTGAATTTTTGTTGCCATTTATTTTAAATGTAGCTTTTATTCTATGCCAACTATCAGAGCTCCAATTAATAGGAGCCCGCACAACATAATCAATGTTAGAAGCAATTATTGAAAAATTCAAATAACCAAACTTATCTTTAAAAATAGATAATCTATCTCCAGAATTACCAGAAGGTATATAGGAAACTATAACTTTAGATATATTGTTTGGTAATTTTTTACCCAGTTTTATAATTTGACCATTTATAGATTTGTTATAAGAAACTTCTTTGTATTTGATAATAACCAAAGTATTATTATATGGCAATTCTGATGTTAGATAAATAATTTTATTATTTGCGTCGAATGTTCCATTATTAAAATACTCTTTTTCAGACAAATCTCCAACTACTTTTACAGATGCAATCTGTAGTATGTTTTTAGTTGTTAAAACAGAAGTTTTATTAAAACTTGTAGCCTCTTCTATTAAAAGATCCGAATTATCTATTTCTAAAGAACCTCCTGCAAAATAATCTATAGAATTATTTCCATTTTTTAATTTTACACTTAATATTTTATCAATTGATGAATTAATTTTTATGCTAACATTATCAAAAGAATTTACCTCTTCTACAACCGCAGAAAATGCATCAAAATAAAATCTTTCATTTGGATCATTGTATGTATCATAACTAGGACTAGTCCAAAATTCTATGGTACCTTCTTTTTGAGTATTTAATATGCCATCATTTGAAATAATGATTGGAGCATCGTTTATAACAACGTTGTTTGAAAATGCATCATTCAATATACTTCCAAAGTTTTGAAAATTATTATTGTCATTAATGTAATAATTAGATTTATTTTCAAATGGCGTTGTGTTAAAATTAACATTTAATAGCTCGTTTTTTTGAACGGGTTGAGCTTTGATTAGATTAAAATTTTTGGTTATAGATTGAGTTCCTTCTGGGGCGGTTTCTCCTATTCTTATATCTTTTAACGAACTTGAATAAATTTTAACATTATCTAATACTCCATTAAATTGATTTTTTTCTTCTGTTGAAGATCCTAAATATAGAGAGGATTTTTGTTTTTTAAAAACTATATTTAAATATTTAAAATATTCAATTTCGTATAAACCTTTATTAAGAATATAAGGTTTTCCAGGACTATTTTTTTCTTCTAATAATATAAACCCATTTTGAAATCCAGATTTATCATTTGAGCTTGTAAATATTTGATACACGCCATTTGAAAAATTAGGAAGTGGTAATGAAGCAGATGCATTAGTTGGAATTATTTTTAATGACTTACGATCATTAGAAATTTCTTGTATTTGATAATAACCAAACAATGGCGATGGAGAACTTATAAATAAATAGCTACCAATAAGATAATCACTAAATGTTTTATTTAAATCACTAACCATGTTAGAGCCTGAATGTTGCAAATTTACACCATGGTTTAAGGGATAGGCATATCTAATTGCCGCTCCAAGGTCGCCGCCTTCTATGAATGTTAAATTATTTTTTTCTTTAACGCTTAGAATAGTCCCAGATTTTGTGGCATTCAAGGGTTTTACAACAATATCAATGTGATCAATTGATGAATACTGATTCGTTGTTTGTTTTTTTTCGTACTTATTAAATGTTAAACTTTCATTAATTAATGAGCCTTGATTTGAACCATATATTTCTATGGATACCGGTACTGTAAAATCAACATTCGATCCAGATAACGCAAACTCTAAATATCTTCCGCTTTGAGATGGGATCGGCTGATCTATTTCATATATGGATTGTGTATAGTTTCCACCTATGATAGTAGAATTACTTAATCCAATATTTAAATTTAATAAATTTTTATTAATTTTAATAGAATTAATAGATATTGGAGGTGGCAATTTTGTTTTCAAAATATTTTCATAGCCATCTCCCCAAACAAAATAACTGCTTTTAACCTTTTCAAAAACAAGTCCGTAATTTTTTATTATAAGTAAATCTGTTGAAGATACTCCATTTAGTAAAATTAAATTATTTTGATCATTTACTTTATCTATACTATAGTAAGGATTACTAGAATAAATTCCAGGAAGTTCTATTTCCTCATCAGAGGAATATAATTTAAACAAAAGATTTGATCCTGATTGATTAAATTTTTGATCTATATAAAGAGTTGAATTATTAATATCTAATATTGTATAAATTTCTTTATAATTAACATCATCTATTTTTAAATAATCGCCAGGCTTTATATTGATTGATTGAAAATCAATTGGAGATGAAAATACATTACTATTGTTTGTCGCAACTCCGGAATAACCGTCTAGTTTTGATAAAAATTTTGATACAGTAAATCTGCTTAATAAGTCTATATTAGAACTTACTGGAATAATTTGTTTATTGATATTAAATTTTGCATTATTTACAGTTAAAGGCATAACTGTATTTAATGTTATTTGTTGTCCAGATATAGCGGTTATAAGATAACCAGATGTATTGAAGCCTGTCTCATTGATAATAAAACTATCGCCTATATTAATATTATAGTTCGAAAAATTCGTAAGAGATGACACTTGATTACTTCCTGCAATCACAGAAAGATCTGTAGATGAAAGAATATCTTTAGAACTATTTTGCAAAATTTGCTCAACATCTATTGTTCTAAATTTTTGATGCAAATACGGATGATGCTGCTGATTGTATTTTATAATATTAGGCATTTCAAAACCATCTATAAAAAGATGCATTTCATCCTTATTATTTTTGGAATTTATTTTCCAACTACAAGCAACTTGATGTATATCATTTTCTTTCCAATTAGAAACATCTGCACTTATAGAATAAGTTTTAGAGTTATTATCGATAATTTTAAATACTAAATATCCGCTAACATCTTTATATAAAGAAAATCTATTTGAATTCTTTTCACCATAATCAAATATATAATTTTCAATATTTGAAATAAAAGTTAATTTATAATTAGATACTGATGAAGGTATTGTTTCAATACTTAATTTTTTATTTAAAGTTGTTAATTTTACTTGTGAAGAATCATTTAATGATTTAGCATCGTAAAATTTTCCATCAGAAAATATATTAATATTATATTTTGGTGAAGTTCCAGAAACATATCCATCAATAATATTGATATACCACCTATCAAAATTTCCAGAAATATCTTTGTCATAATAAATAAATACGCCATCCTTATTCATATTAGGAGTGCCACGATCAATAGAGTTTTTATTTATTGAAAATTTATTAATTAATAAATTTGGATGTTTTTCTGAAGATCCTACAAATATCTCATTTGAAGAAATACTTACATTATTCTTTTTTATTTCTATATCTAATGTTGATTGATTATCAATCCCATTCCAATGGGGAATTACATTACATTCGAATGTTCCGTCTTCTAATCTAAGATTAGAAGATGCCTCTACTGAAATTGTTTGAGATGGATCATTTATTAAAACTCCATTCTCATATTTTCCTGGTAAGAGTTCAAAGGATCCTGTTGTCTTAATTTGCTTTGGATTTAAAATGCTATTGCCAAGAGACCATCCCGAAAATATAGATTCAACAATAAGAGGATCTATATGAGATATAGATTTTCCAATGTTTTTTATTGCCGCAATAGTAGGACCTTGTAAAAATGATCCTAATGCTGCATTTAAAGCATCCCTATATCTTTCTCTATCAAAATTTGAATCAAATTCTGATAGCTCGTCTATATTTAACATATTGCCAAAGTTAGAATTTAAAGCTTGACGCAGCGCGCCAACTTTATATGAAACATAATATGTATCATTTTTTAATACAGTTTTAGATTTTCTAAAATCAATTTCATTATCACCATACTCATAACTAATAATTATTTCATCATTTAAATAAGTATAATCTATCGATAAATTTGATTTATCATAATCTATGAAAACTTTAGATAAATTATTTATTGATATTGTATATTTTACATATACTTCTTGATCGCTTTCCGGATTATTAGAAGAAGATAAAATAATTTTTATTTTATTATCAATAATATTAAATGATGAAGCTGATAAAATTGCGTTATCAGAAACTCTAATTATCTCAAATTCATAATTTAAATTGCTAGAAATATATGAACTAAAAATATCTGTATTTATACTGTAGTCAGATCCATTAGAATTTATATTTGTAAATAAAGATTTACTAATTGTATTAACATTAAAATTATCGTCAGATGAAAAACTTAAGGGGAAAATATTATTTTTAATATCATTATTTTCATAAATTCCTCTTATAAATTTAACATCATTTGCTAAATTATTAATTACTGAGGATCCATCAAAAACACCAATTCTTTGATCAAATATTTGATAAGGATATAAACCTTCTCTATCAATTGATCCTTCAGCAGAGTTATCTAAATTTTGAACAAAAACTAAATCATCAGAAAACGATGAATATTCAAATTTTTTATTATTTGAAGACAATTTATTAAAATTATAATAAATATTATCTGGACTTAATATATGTTTATTTTTAGTTAAAATGGCGCTATCTTTATACGATACAGATCCGTAATTTATATTTCTATATTCTTGAACACAAACATAAATTATACCAGAATTATAATCAATTAAATATTCATTATAATTCTGTAATTTATTTAAATTATCATCCAACTGAATATTAAGATCAAAATAACGCTCTTTATCAAAGATAGATTTATTAGAAAAATAAACAGATGAATTTATTGAAGAACCAATTGCATCTTCAGTACCAGACACTATTTTACTGTTATTAAGTTTAAATTTTGCAATTGTCAAAGAAGAAGAATTTATACTTGTTCCAGATATAAATAATTTTTCATTAAAAATTTCTCTAAAAGATACAGCCTCTGCTTTTTGTGAAATTATTTTTGGGGCGTTAATATAATTAAAATATATTCTTTCATCATCCCATCTATTTATCGTGTAAATTTCTCCAGATGTTTCATTAAACAATTTAAATACATTGGTTATTGGCAGCATCTGAGTTTTAATACAATTGAGAGCCAATAAATTATTATTCACTCTTTCGTCCAACACTTCTTTATGTAAAGAAATTTTATAATCAATATTTGGAACAAGCACTTGCTCATATTCAAAATATATATTTGCTTCATTTTCCACCAAATTACCAAAAGGTAATGCCGATAATTCATATGACGTTTCATCATATGTAAAATCTATATTTTCTTTGTGAGTTAATTGATATGTATAATTTGCGGTGGGTGGAAACTCTCCTGTTCCATCTTTTTTGATCTCTGAGCCATAAACATAAATTGTAGAAGTATTGTAATCAATTGAATATTGACCAGGCAAAAATGGCAATGCCGATAAATTAAACTCTATTTCATTTAGAAAAGCTGGGTGCGGTTCATTAGGGTTTTGAGAGTTTAAATTATTAAATTTAACTCCTCCTATTTTTGAATTTGTATTATTAATAATGATCGGTGCATTTTTAAAGTTAAAAACTTTTGTTATTGCAGGTAAAGTTTCCCTAAAAATAGATTTATTGGAAAATACTCGAATTGTTTCTGGCGAAATTATTTTACCTAAATTTTTATATTCAAATTCAACTTCAACATTTAAAACATCTTCTATTGAAAAACTTTCATCGTTTAATATTTCGCTATTTAAAAGTATTTGATTTTCTAATAAAGAGCCATTAGAAGATGCAAAATTTGCATCATATCTTGATGACCTAATTTGATAACCTAATTTAGGTATATCATATGTGTATGATATATTAGAATTATTAAGAATAAAATAAATTTTAGAAACTTTTAATATAGGAAGTTTTTTTAAATTTAAAATTAATGAATTAATATTAAATACATTTTCCTCATCCACAGAGCCTGGCTTAAGCAACTCTAAAGAATTATCTGCTTGTAAAGAAAATGGTTTTTCATCAAAAATATTTTTAATAGTTTGATTTGATTTTACTGAAGATGGTGTTAATCCTACTCTTAATAAATCATACGCGCTTTCTTCGTTAAGTCTATCAAATCCACCTTCTCCTCTTATTTTTTGCTCATTTTCTACAGTAAATGAAATATAATTTTCATTTTTTGTCTGCCCAATATCATATAAAGCTTTTGAAAAATTAATAGAAAGCGCATCAATATGTTTTGAAACTAATGAATTGTTATCCTCTATATTATACAAATTTCCATTTAGATAAGATTTTAAATAACTTTTAATTGGATTATCATTATCCAAAGGAGCAACAAATATATATTTATTTGATACGCCATCTTCTGGTAAGACCGCATCTTGATTTAAAGAAACGAAAGGGTAAGAAGGCGTAGATTTAAATAAAATATAATAAGAATTAAAAGAAGTTAAAGGTTCGCACTCTATTGATAATAAATTATTTTTAATTGATAAAGATAAAACATCAGGATTTTCAATACCATCTTTCTCAGAAAATATAAAAACATTTTCTTTAGAAATGTATTTAGAAAGATTACTTGAAAAATAAATTTCTAAATTGGAAGTATCAACTACGGTTAGATCTAATATTCTTAAACTTTCCATTATCTGCTTTCCGTATTTATAATAATATTATTTGATATAAAATATTCATTTTCTTTGGCTTGCAAAAGAAGAACCTTTCCCATTTCACCAGATTTATTAAAATAAATAATACGAGCTCTAGCTATACCCTTAATACTTTCAGCTATTGTTATTAACGATGTACCATCTACTATATCACCTAAAACTTCGCTTGTAAGCTCAGATATAAATCTATCTTTTAAAGATTTGACAATATTATCAGACGAGATTTTATAATCATCTTCAATTACAATATTCATTGTTAAATCTAAATTTATTGGTTGGGCTGCTTTTACTAAAACATCTGCATTTATTGGTCTAGTATTTTCTATGTTGAATGAAACGTCTGATATAAGCCTATTATAATTATAGTTAATAGAAATTCTTTCATTTGTTTTGGGCGCAATATAGTTATATTTTACTTTATATTTTGAAGCTTGACTTGGTTGAGTAAAAGAACTTATTGTTAATTTTGCTGATTGTGATGAATTAAACCCACTACTAACATAAATTTTATTTATTATTGCAAACTTATTGTTAGAATAAACTGTATCATTTCTTACGAATGATAAATTTTCTATATTATTTTCTTTTATATAATAAAAAGTTGCTCGCAACTTATCACCAATTGATATTTTATCATTTAGATTATTTATAGTATTTGGTAATACAATATCAAAATTAGATAAACTTAAATCTGATAAAATATCTTTAGAATATAAAGAATTATTTTTTTGTTTCGAGCCTAAAGTATCAAAAGTATTTAAAATTGATATCACTTCATCATTTGATGAACTTATAGTACTTACTTTTTCTAATTTTATTATTTTTATAACTTTAATAAAAGAAGGTATATCTGATGATGAAGGTAAATTTAAATCTTTTTTAATAGCTTCAGCTAAATTTATTTTTAAACCACTGTTCGAAGCGTTAAAAACTATTGATTTCGCTTTATGAAATGTTGTCCCTACTATACTCAAAACGCCACTATTTAATACTTGATCAGATACTTTAGCTATTAATCTGGTAGGCATTTGAATTAAATTATTATATTCAAATAAAGTTATTTCTACTAAATCTCCTACAACTGCTGTAGCAGTATTGCCGATAACAAGTCTGTTATTTGGAATATCTATATAAGAATTTTCATTCCATAATTCTTTATTATTTAAGACTCTTGTAATTGATAAATTTGAACCTTCAAAAATGTAATTATTATTTATAGTTATAAAATTATTTAAATTATCAATTGATGATATGTTATAATCACCATTATTTGATGGAAATAAATTAGATTTTATTATTAGTTTTTTATTTTGTATATCAAAAATAGTAGAAAAATTTGAACTCAATGAGTATATTTTAGCTGAATACCCATCTGATATTAAATAACCATCATTAGCAGATAAAACTGATGATTGTGTATTTTCATCAAAAATTTCAAAACTCAAATTAGATAATACATCTTCCCAAGCATTAATATTAATAAAAAATTTATTTATTGATGTATCATAATCCAAAGTAGATGTTTTGTGTTTTAATACTTTGTTTTGAAAACTAAAAGGTTGAAATTTTCTTATGCTTATAGGGCTGTAAGTAATGAGAACACGATCTCCTATTGATGGAAGATTGTAGCCATCAAGCACTATTTGATAGGTGTTTAGACTGTTTGTTAAAATGGTACCAGATACATTGGAATCCCAATATTGAGTTCCATCTGATAATTTTATCACCGATACAATCGATGTTTCGGATAAATTAAAATCTAGTGAATTTAAATTTAAATCAACATAAAATTGATTAGATAGATTTCTTTGTACAATTTGATTTTCTTTTATTAATGAATTTGAAATATTGCTTTCATTAATTACGTTTGAAAATGTAAAACCGTTAGCTTTTTTTGTAGCAGGCAAAGAGCTGATAGCGCCAGAAAATAATTCGGAAACATTTGCTATGTAAGAAACTTTCATTATTATTTTAGAATTTTCAGTATCTACAGATGATGATGATATTGTTATAATATTTCCATTACTAGATCCTAAAACATTATTAACATTAAATACATCAGTATCATCAAGATGAATTAATACTTTATCTCCAACAGATGCTGAAGTATCAGATGGCAATATAATTCTCGTTGTATAAAACACATCACTTCCCACTACTTCTGCGAAATTAAAAAACGATCCGCTGGATTGTGCAGTTTTAAAAAGCTCTTTATTTGAAGATATTGTTTTTATGGATGATATCTCTGTTGCTGGTGATTGCAAATTTACAACGTCAACGTATAAATTATTAGAATAAATTCCTTCATTTATTTTAGATACAGTTCCATATGATAAATTAAATTTACAAACAGAGATGATGCTTGATATTGGAAACTGACTAAAACCAGTAAAATAGTTAGAATTAGAATTAAATTCAATCATCTCATCTTTTACTTGAGAAGAGTATCCCCAATCAATGCTATCAACGGAATTTCTATTATTTTTATTTAATTTCAATCCATCATAATCAGAATATTGATCATACTCAACAATCCAATTATAATCAACTTGCAAAATATCACTATTTGATGGAAGCGTATTTCCATTAATTTTAATACGACCAGTTAAATTATATTCGGGAGTTTTATCTAAATTATTGTTAGATACAATATATCTTTCTCCAGTGGTTAAATTAACTACTTTAGTTATATTAGTTGCGGGTGTGTGAAGTAATTGAATAATTGAACGGTCTTGAGTAATAATAGAGTTTTCATCTCTTATTGAAATGCTTTGTTCTATAGATGGAATTTCTATTACCTCTGTATAAGTAGTGCTATCTTGACCGTAAGCTTTGCCTTTTACTTTATCTTCCTGATAATTTACATTATTAGATATCCAATGTAATTTATCAAAAGACCATGCGCTGCCAGCAAACTCACCTTTGTCTTTTACAAGCTCGTAGTTTCCATACACTCTACCATAAATATCAGATGTTTTTTCTTTGAAATTTGATCCGCTAACAGATCCTGAAATCTGCATAATTTTCTCTACGGGCTGAGAAGGTAAAGTTTCGTTTTTAATATTATCAGCTCTTTTTTTATTTATTGTTTTATTTTGATCTCCGGGTATTTGCCCTAAAATAATATCATTTTTAATATTAGTTATATTATTATCATTACTTTTGTTTTTAAAAATATAACTTTCTGAATTTTCAGTTAAAATGCTTCCTAAGATAATTAAATCTACTTTGCCTCCAGAGCCTTCCGAAACAATTGTATCTTTACCAGATATATTTTTTACTACAGTTCCGTCTCTAGTCATTAATATGTTGCCTGGCTCTATTACCCGACTATCAATAACCCCATTTACAGACAAAGCAGAATTTAAATAACCTAAAGAAGTCCCAACACTTGCGCCATTAAAACTTCCAAGCACTCGATCTCTAAATGCGGCATCTCCTTCTACATCAGTTCCACCAGAAAACTGATTGATATTGGTTATGTTAGAAACACCATTTATAGTTGTACTAGATAATGAAAATTTTCCTATATTACCAATTTCTCCAGTTGAATTAGAAGTAATTGAAACTTCAACAGCATATTGATCTGTTATTCCTGCAAAACTTAATTGGTCTTTATATTTAGAGGCGATTGATTTATAGAAATTAGATGATTCTGGAGAAACAACTGTAGATGTGTTGCAAAAAAATGTTATACCATTATTTGCAACAATAATTCCAGAAGAGTTTATAGAAACTGGAGAATTTATAGACGAAAATGTTAATAACGCAATACCAGTCGCAGATGTCGATTGACGTCTTGTTAGACCAAAATTTTTTGCCAGTTTATCTAAATCTGTACCACTAGCAAGTCGTATTGATTGTTTATTTGATATACCGCTTAACTCATCATAAAGAATAGATAACTGAGTAGCAGGAGCTTCTATAAATAAATCTCTTATTACAGTGCCTGGCTTTGTGTCAGCATCTGGTTGTTTTATACGATAATAATCGAGCATTCCTGCTATTATTTGCTCTAACGACCTGATATTTGCCATACATTAATATGTAATTACGCCTAAAGATATATTATATAATATTAATATTAAATTCCGTGCTAACAATGTTAAATGCTTTTGCGGCTACTTTAATTCTTATATCAAATAGCGTTGGCATAATTGCATTTCTTTCTACTGAAACTCCTAAAATAGAAGCAATTTGTTCTTCTGGAGAAACTCTTTGAGAGGAGCGTATTTGCATTTCTTGTAATGATTTTAAATTTTGTAAAGCTACAAATAGTTGATCTCTAGCTATAGTTATCAATATATCATTTTCCAAAACACTACCAATTATAGATTTGGATACATAAGAGCCGTATGATGGATGCATGGGATTTGAGCCAGCTTCAGTTAAACATATTTTTAATATGTCTTGAATTAATTTATCTGTACCCTCTACGGTTTTAACCTTTCCTTGCTCAACCGAAAGATCATAATTTTTTATCTTAAGATCAAAACTCATATAGAAATGCCCAATTAATCATTATTAATGTTTTCGATGCCATTGATAAGTTTATCAATATAAATTTTATCCATTATTCCGTAAAAATCAAAAACGATTGAAGATAATTCTTCTAAAGCTTCATCAGGAGAGCTTCTATCTGAACTTTCAATATTTGTTTTTAATATCTTATTCATTCTATCAAATGCATCATCATCTATAAGCCCCAATAGATATCTTAATGGAAGAATATGTAAAGCTCCCTGTATAGCAAAAATATCACACAGACCAAGTCCACTAAACTCTCCCATTATTATTTCTATTGTTCTTGACGCAGCATTTGCTTTTTCAATATAATTTTTTCTGTCTTTTGATATTTTGTCTAATGTGGCAGCTGATACATCTCCCATGGATTCAGTAGTATCTTTATTAAATGTTTTGGTAAAATTATCAAAAGAATAATCTTTATTATTTGGATTTTTATCTTCAATATTTTTAGAAGTAAAGTTATTAGCCATAACTTTAGCCGTTCTTAATAAGATGGCTTTATCTGCTTCAGTTAATAAATTTTCTTGGTCTTTTTCTTTAGGAAAAAATAAAGGCTTTACTTTAAGACCTCCTTCTGGACCATTTTTTGAAGTTTCAGGAAGCCATAAATATTTTTCTTGAGTACTCTTAACAATGTCAGCCGCTTCGATGAGTTTATTCATCATCTCTTGAATCATTTTTAAATAATTAGCAAATTGTTCTCTGTCAGAATATTCAAAATCAGAAGTAGAAATCCTATCAACAACTTTAATGTCTTTAATTGTTGATATATTTTGAATATAGTTATTAACTCTTTTTTCGTATTCAGAATTTGATGTGTTATTAGTAAATAATTTTTCCCTAATAATTTTTTCTATTAAAGGTCTTTTTGCAAAAACCCCATCTGAAATTAATGTATATGACTTATCATATGTAAATGGTACACATACCCTTTTAGTAGATGGAGTTGCCATAAAATCAATTTTTCCATTTACAATAAATGGTTTAATTATATGATATTTTTTTACTAAAGTAGGTTGTTCATTATTTTCATCTTTTAAAGTAGAAAGATTCTTATTATCGCCACCTATTAATATGCTATTTTCTATTTCATAACTTTGATTAATAGACGCCATATCATTATGTGAATTATTTTTGTCAAAAGGAGATATAAATTTTCTTAAATTTGGGCTACCTTGAGGACCGGCTCCGCCTGAAGATATAACCAGAGCCGAAGCGCTTATAGAAGAGCCTTTTGAAAAAATTTTCAATATTGATTGAATGTATTTTTCTCGAGTAGAAACTAGCTCATCAAAACCAACAATTGGATTAAGACATATATTTAATTTTTTTTGTTTGTTTATTTTTCTATCTTCTTTCATCGAATCGTGCCCAGGACTATACGATGAACCATCAGCTGCTAATACTGGAAAACCTATTAACCTATAAAAAGCATGAGCTCTGCTTTCTTGTGGTGTATTTTCTATATTTAATTTTACGCTTCCATTATTTAATAAAGATTTAATATATTTAGTAGCAATGTCAGGTATGAAAGTTGAATTACTTCTTATTGCATCAATTTCTAATATAAAATCATTGTAGATTTGATCTATATCAAATTGATAATTTTGGTCATCATAAAATGATTTATTTTGATCTAGTTCCTCATCAGACATTAGCTAACATCTCCATTAGATGTTCTGGAAACGTCTGTCTCATCTCTTCTTGCGCTGCCATCTGCGTCGCCAATATTTGATGCTGGTGTGTAGATAAATTGATAATCTAGTTTTACTAGTTCGCGAACAGGTGGAATATCTACATCAGTTGAAATGATATCTTTAGATATTATATCGCCATCATAACCAATCATTATTGATCCGCCACCTGGAAGATCGCTAGTTAAAGATGCTTCAAAATTTTGCTCAATATCATTGTATTCAAAATTAGTTATTTGACCAAAAGTTATAATTGGATTAATTTTGGATGCCATATCTTTTGATATTTCTTCTGGCAAACCTGAAGATAAAGATGCTCCATTTTTTTCTTTTAAATTAACTTTAACTATAATAGGCTTGCTAGTAAATTGAATATTAGGAGTAATTGTAAAATCGCTTTTAGCCGCGTCGAATGCAACAGCAATTAGTTGTTTAATAGTTTGTGTAGTATTATCTTTAAGTTTTCCTAAACAAATATCTGTTGCTGCTTTAAATTCAGCAACGCTTTCAGCTGTAGGATTTGTTCTTAGGTTTGTGAGTGCTGCCGCTAGACACTCTTGAGTATCTTGAATATTTGGAAAACTATCACCATCTAATATTTCTCGGACTTGTTCCGTTTTCATTGCAATATCACCGAATACAACATTACCCATGAATTGTCTAGCGGCAGTTAAGCCAGGATCGCATCCAGCGGTTATTATACCTCTACCCATCAAAGCTGATGAATTAGGTTTAAACGTATATTCTATATTTGAAAATATCTTAGCGTCTGTAGGGTACAACGGAGCGCTAGCAGAATATTCAGGTTTTGCGTGAATAAAATTGTTTAATGTTGCTTGTTCTTCAGATGAAGATCCATCATCATTAAATCCATTTATAATTGTCTTACCATCTTCTTCGTAGCCTTGACCACCAGCGATTTTTAGAACACCATTTTTTACATAAATCTTTTTATTATCATATGTTGATAAATAATATGTTGGTTTTTCAAGAACAACACAATTTTTAAAAATAATATTTCTAGCTTGACCATCTCTGCCCCACCCAGTAGGATCATAAAATAATTTTAAATCAACTGTATAAACGGCTTGACGATGATTTGTTTCAAAAGTATAAGTAGTGTCTGTAGGAAAAAATATTGGTTTGGGAGAAAGAGAGACATCATGAGCATCAACAATATTTATAAATTCTTGATACAAAGTTTGATCCGTATCATAAATTTGCCAAGCCTCTTGCCTAATATCAAAATTAAAGCTATCAAAAGGCGCCGGCAAAACAATATCCGTTTTAGCGCCCACTTTTGGTAAGTACTGTAAGATGCCAGTATTTCTTGTATAATTTCCATTCTTTATAATTGCTGGGCAAACATCGGGAGTGCAACACCCATCTTCACCTTCTTCACCATCACCATCTTGACATGGCGGAATATTGAAAATCATAGAAAGAATGTCTTTTATTATTTGAATAATAATTGCAAATATAGAAAGTATAACAAATAGATTTTGAAAAATGCAAAGAAGAGAGCCAATTTTTTGAGCAATTTCTAAAACACCCTCGTCAGCAGTTTGAAATGTTTTAACCAACGCATTGATATTTCTAAGCAACATTTCAATAAATTTAATTATCTGAGAAATGATGTATTCTATTATTGCCAACAATAACAATAAAAGAGAGATGATCATTAATATGAGAGCGAAAATTGGAAACAAATTCAAAAATTCAGGAATACATATTGTAAATAGTTTTTTTAAAGCCTTTATTAATTTGAATGGATTTGTTAGCGCGCACAATACTTCAATGATACAAATAATCATATTAAGTATTGGAAGAAAAAATTTATAGAGCATAAGAAATGGCATGAATTGATCAAGCAATTTCATTATACCGTCAAAAATATTTTTACCAAAATTGGGAGATAATGCAGGTTTGAGTGCGCCCGGTGGTATTAATAATTGTAATTTATTTAAAATGTCAAGAAGATCTTCTGGCATTCCATCAACTAGTGGCGCGATTGATGGCACTTTTAAAGCGAACGGATTTCCTATCCCTGGTATTGTTGGTCCGGAAGGAGTATCTGATCCATCAAGTGTTATATCATTCGGCGAGCAGGGAATTTTATTTTCCTTCTTTCATTATTATATATAACAATATAAATTATTTTTCTTCACCTGGAAGATTTGGTTCTGATTTGCCTATCAGACTTCCGCTTTTATTTATTTCTTTTTCTAAAGATTTTATAAAATTATCAGAACACTCAATTATAATTTTATTAAGTTTTTCGATATCGGCTGTTTTAACCTGATAGTAATTAAAAATTCGTGTTGCCATTTTCCAGGCATCAGACGAAATATCGCTCTCCATTTGATCATGAGAATATTCTTGCGCATTTTCTTCAGAAAATGCATCTATCGAATTTACAACATCGGATGCGAGCTTTACCATACCGTGAAGCTTGGCTTCTTCAGCTTGAAGCAACAATTTATTATACAGTGTTTTGTTTATTTTCATAATATTCCTATTATTAATATCATTTTATATAGAGTCGCCCATTTTCAAAACTGTTCTTCTTTGAATAGTAATATTTTCAGCTTCTAACGCCATATTTCTATCTGCTGATAGTTTCATATTACCTGCGGCATGCACTGCTATATTTCCTGGTGTCATTATACTTATCCCATTGCTATCAATTCGTATCATATGTGCGTATCCTCCAGCTCCACTTATTCTAAGATCAACAACAGCTCCATAATAACCATTATTTTCTTTTACAAATCTGCTATCTGCCTCAATTCCAAACCCACCAATTTGCATATACAAATCTCCTGACATACCTATTGCTGCGGATCTCATATTTTTATCTCTACCAATATTTGCAACAACTCCGCCTGCCGTATCCAGCCAAAGAGATTGTCTATCTACTGTATTTGCTCCTACATTTAATTCCAACGATCCATCAAAATTAATAACACCAGACCTTCCTCCGGCGTTCGCTTCTTTGCCGGAAGTTTGAATGCTATCAGAAACAATGTTTTTCAGTTCGGGTATTAGATTTAAATCTATGGTTAATGAGGCGACCGTTCCTTTTTGATAATCAATGAATTGATTATTTTGATGAATAAAACATGTTTTTAAAATGTCATGATGAGCCATACCATGTTTTATGTGCGATTTTGTAATTCTATCAATTGGAGTTGCTTCAGCATCTCCATCTTTAATTGAAATAGATCCTCTTGATTTACTATAATTTAAACCAACATCAGCGAATGAAATTTCAGGAGAAGCAAAACTATCTGAAAATATATCCAAATTATCTTTTCTAAAAAATAATTTATTAGGATTTCCTTCATCTTCTTTTCCAAAGGTAGAGTAATTCTCATATCTGGTAAGAAGACTTATATTTCCCGTTTCAGAAGAGGCTGGAACATTCATTTTAAATTGCCCCTCTTTATCAATATCAAAGAAGAAACGACTTCTTAATCTAGAATTATCTTCATTTGAATCAATATCTACTTTAGATGATATTCTTCCACTTTCATCAAAAAAATTTTTTCTTGAATTCATTTCAAAATGAAAACCTATTGATTTTCTTTCTAATTCTTTAATCAAAAGAAAAGATTTTTGTTTATCTTCAGACTTATCCTGACGAATTGTAAATTTATCTTTACCTATAGGTAAAGGATTTCTGTTTATATCTAATATATTTCCAAATATATCTACTACAGTGCCTTTAGTTATTTCCATTAAAAAATTAGGTTCGACCAAACTTAAAGAAAGTGTATCGGCTCTTGATTTTCTTCTATTAGGAAATGAGTAATTTAAATTATTTGTTTTTTTAGATGTGCTATAATTGAAACTTTCTAATTCATCACTCAAAATATTTGATGAGTTTTGAAATTCATATACTATTTCTCTATTTTCTACAAATCCAGGATTTTTATTTGCTCCGGAAGAAGAGTTGTTGGATGTTGCAGAAGGATCCATTCCAATGATTTTATATTTATTATCATAATCATCATTTTCTAGTTTTGAATTTTGATCATAATTCGTATTAAAATTAATATCTCTTTTAATAAGACCGTTTATTTTTCTAGAAGCTTGAGTAAAGTGATTTTCATTTTCAAAATTAAATGTTATTAAGTTTGTTTTAGGATTAGATATACTGCCAGTATTAATATGAATTTTATTTGCATCTGATCCTATTAAGATATCAGAATTTTTACTTAAAACTATTTTAGATTTATCAGATGATTTTATTAAAAGTTCATCTTTTTTTGTTTCTGGTATCGCAGATGTATTTTCGGAAAGAAATGAAACAATATAATATTTATTACCTATTCCTTGACCCACAACAACAGGTGTTCCAATGATTGGATCCGTTCCGACAAACATACCGTTATTAAAATAAAGACCAAATGGCATTTGACAAACAACTGGGGTATTATTTGTTCCATTTATTGCCTGCGACTCATTTAATTTTATTTTAACTTCACGAGTTTCTTTGTCATAAGAACTAATAACTCCTTTTTTTAAAAGCCCTGGGGTTGGATCAAACATTATCGCCTTCTTTTATTGATATAAAACAATCTACTATATATCCAAATAAATTATCTCTTATTTTTACAGCCTCTTTGTTTGCTGTATTTTTAGAAAATGGATTTGTAAATGAAAAAGAGCTAGTTGCCATATTTTTAGCAGAATCTATTGCTTTTTGTGAAGGAGAGTATGGATTATTATCTTTTTTCAAATTAATATGTTTGACTACAACTAAATTTGAATCAATTGGATCTGAATAATTATTATTATTCATTTCTACAAATTCTTTAGGAACAGATTTTCCTATTATTATGTCTCTTGCTTTGTTTGCAAATGTATCTAATTCCGTTGAACTTAATTGATCGTCGGTATAATAAATTCTTAATTCTAATTTTGTAATTATTTTTTTCTTATCATTGGCGCCCGCCAATTTATATTTGGCAAATGCCATCATGTTATTGATCGTAATAATATCCTCTTGACTAAAACCATTTTCTTGAAGAGTTAATACACCCAAATTAGTTTCATTTAAAAATGAATTTTGCCTTTTTACAACAATATTTGCTTTATCTCTATTTTTATAAATTAATTTTCCAATGATATCTAAAAATGTCGGAATATATTCTCCGGGAGTATGACCGTATGATAAATCTAAATCGGTCGTAAATGATCCTGCGCCAGAATATGAAAATGAATGCCTTACAGATTCAACATAAAAAAGCATTCCTCTGCTTTCGATGTAAATAACTTCTCCTGGCTGCATGTATTCATTGCCAATGATAGTTATGCTACCTCGTATTACATTTTTCCGGGCTCGATTTAACAACATGCTTGCGTAAGGAGCGCATTGAGTCTCCGGATCATTTAAAAATGGAACGCTTACAGTTGTTCCTGGTTTAAAGCCATGCATTCTCCAATTATCATAATCAACTGCGACTGCGGATGTTAGAACATTTCCACCGTTAAATACAGACCCCTCTGAAGGGACAGAAAGATTAAAATCGCTAAATATTCCATTGACCTGAATGCTGGTGTATTCTGGAGATTGTCTAGAAACTGATATATTAATAATTTGAGTTTCTTTTATTATAAATCTAGAGCCAGAGCCCGGTCCCAAATCATCGAAACTCTCATCTTCAATCATATGTTCATATACTTCTGGTATTTTTGAATTACCAAAATTTCCTGAAGGCATTAATTTTGTTGTAATGGAATTATCATTATCTAATGATGTATATTCTATAGAGTTTTTCAATGTTCCATAAAATAATTTTAAAAGCGATTGACGTTCTTTTATTTTATTTTGAAGATCTTTTGTTAATTTAAAAACATCTATTCTTTTTGAGCCGGTTGCAACTTGAGAATTTGCGGCAGTTTTTAAAATTACATAATCATTAATATTAACTTTATTATTAAGTCTTGATAATATTTTTGAAACAATAGTATTTGTATATAAACTATCTACATCATTAGAGCTTGCATTAATACCTTCTTTTTTTAAATTTTGTTTGTTTAAAGAATTTAAAATAGACTTATATTTTTGTGCGGAACCAAAACTACTTTTATTAGATATTGATTGTAGTCTTATGTTTTCGTAATTATTTATAGATTGATTTTGGGCGCCAGTAAAACTTGAAGTTTCATTATTGGCAACTTTTAAAATTTCATCAATTTTAGTTATACCACCATTTTGTTCTGAAATAAAAGAAAACTCTTCTCCTGTTTCAGATCCATTGTTTCCAGATCTTAAGAATTTTATACATTCTTCATCAGAGAAGTATCCCATAATTGCCGAATACAATCTAATAAAATCTTCTGTCTCTTGAATTTTAACTTTAAGTGATGATATTTGATTTTCAAAAAAATCATTTAAAAATTTTGGATAGATTTCTATACCAGTTGATGATTTTAAATTCATCATCTTATAAAAAACAGAACTTGGCATTCTATTGTATTGTGGAAAGCGAGCTCTTATATGACCTTGAGTATCACAAAATACTTCCATGTTTAAAAGCTCTGCAGTAGTTTGGATTTTTTCAGAAGTATTTGTATAATTATTAGCCATTAAACCTATGCTTCCAGCAACAGATTTATTATAAGCCATAATATCATAATCTTTATCATAATTATCATCTACTATAAATAGATTTTTATCTGTATTCGCTCGAACATCATATGACATTCGTCTTGTAAGCATGCTCATTTTTTTTCGTAAAAATCTTCTATTTTCATCGCTATTTATAGTAGCATCTAATTGCTCTATTTTCTTTAATTCTGCATTTTGATCTTTTTCGTACGCTAATGCATCTGCTAATTTTTTATCGACATCTTCTGTTAGCAAATCAGCTTGAGCTTTTAAATCATCAAACTTACTATTGTAAGTTTCGCTATTTGAAGAAAGAAAATTAGCAGCTCCAGCAACAACAATCGCCTCATTTATTTCAGAAAGTTTATTTAATTTATTTTCTATATCTGAATTGATCTTAGCTGCGCTAGCTTTTGAGCTAACCATTCTTTCGTATGATTTTTCATCAACTACTAAATTTTTAAATGGTATAAAATTTCCCCACAAAGCATTTGATTTTGTTAAATTACTTTTTAATACAGATAAAAATGATGAATTATCATTTGTAAATTTACCTACATCTAGTCCAGAATTATAATAAGTTTCAAAATTATAAGGAACTCCAGATATTAATAAAGAAATTGTATTCATTACATCTAATCCGGCAAAAGGTTCAGAATAAATATTTGGTGCTCCTACCCTATTTACATCATTATCCTCAAATGAACGAGAATATTGTGTAAATACATCTATTCCTTTTTTCCATCTGTAAGATAGTCCGTCCGGAGCATGCATTACTCTTGTAATTAATCCATTATTTTTATCTATCGAAGCATCCTCTACAACATTATTAGGGTGTGCAATTTCGCCAGCATTAGGACCTTGTTTCTTTTTTAAGATGCCAAGATTTAAGAGAGTTATATTTTCATTTAATAATTTATGATTTTCTGCGCTCCACCCACCAACATCATCAAAATTTTGATCGAATGGAGTCAAAGGATCATAAATTGATCCATTGTAGGTATCCACACTGGGTTGAAAATTTATTTTACTCATGCTAAAATATCTAGCATTATCATCTGCGGTTATAGCTACTTTAAAAGATCCATCTGACCAGCTATCAGATACGGTTTGTATAATTCCTCCATATACATGAGTTCCTTCTTTTTCATTTACGAATTGATCTCTTAAAACATTCCATAAATAATTAGGAAATTCATCTCCAACATAAATAGATTTTTCTATTTGAGTTGGAATGTGTGCTCCGGGATTAAATAAACTATCAGCCGCATTTTTAAAATTAGTAGCAGTGTTATTTAAATTTTGAAGCATGCCTGCTCCAGACATCATTGAGTTTAAGCCTGCTAGTATTTTACTATCGTATCTTGATTTTGAATTAATATAAACATGAATTGAATCTTGTTCTTGAACAATCAATCTGCCTAGAAAATTAAATCGAAGTTCTCTTCTTATTCCATTCGTTTTTTGATTGTTTTGTATCATTGCATTTTGAGAATTTTTCTCGAGTTGCATTTTATTATAAATTGCTGCAACTAATCTTTTGAAAATGGAAGCTTCTGTTTCTGAATTTTTATTTCTATTTTCATTGGAACTTGGGTTAGTATCCAACCCTTCAAAACCTGCAAATAATCCATCTTTTAAATAGCCTTCGTTAATATGAACGGCATTATTTGTGGATCCTGCAAGACCTGGAATAATAGCAGAGCTTTCATTGTAATCAAATACTATTTCTACGCCAGTTCTATCTATTATAGCAACCAATCTTTTTCCAATCAATGTATCTGGATTGACTTTAAAAGAAATATTTCCCGCTTTTCTTAAAGCGCGAACATTGTTTAATTGCTGTTTTGCTTTTTCAATGATGTCATCAGCGCTTTCTTTTCCAAATTGAAAAACCTGACTATCATTGAAAAAATTATTTGTATCAGCTATAGCTTTTTCAATATCGTATTCCGTTATTAGCATTGCTTGATAAGGATCACTAATATTTAAAGTCATTGAAGACGGATCCAATCGAATAGAAGTATTCGTATTAAAGCCTTCAAAATTTGTTATTTCAATTACTCCAGTTCCTTGCCCAAATTGCGATTGAATTATATTTGTACTATCGGTTATCCATTTTGTATAGTTAGATGGAGAGTTGTAAGCATATATTTTTTTAATTTTATCAATTGTTTGAGAAAATCCGCTAATTTTGTTGGCAAATGGATTAGAAGAACCTAACCCTCCAAATAAATTTGCTCCTTTTTCAAAACCATTTGACAAAACGTCGGACAATCCAAAAATTAATGGCATCAATTGTTCATTAACATTTCCACTAGCTTCGGTTAAGTTTTGTATTTTGGATAGTTTTTCCAATGCAGCTATTTGATTGCATTTGTTTTGAAATAACACCTTCATTGTTTTAAAATAAAGTTTTTCTTCATTATCCATGTAATCAGTTCTAAAGTTTTCGCCCATTGAGGAAAACATTTTTTTCTTTATTAAAACTGTTGCGGTAGGCTGTTGAATTAATAAATCAAATTGTTTTGGCGAAGCGTTAAAAGGATCTTTGCGAAGATACCCCTCTTCGACGTATTTTCTTTCAGCAGAATGATCTACTTGTTTTGAAAAATCACCAAGATTAATTTTTTTGTTATTATTTTCGCCTGTCGATAAGTTATCGGAAATAGAATTCGATAACGCATCACCAAGTTTTGATAGAAATGACATTATTTTTTAACTGCTCCAGAAAAAGAATTTGGTGTTGTGTATTCGGACTGACCATTATTTGCGCTTCTATGAAATGGAAAGTAATTAGTTCTATATCCTCGTCTTTGAGTTACTGTAAATTTAATATCATATTGAAAACAAAAATTATCAGCTCTTTCAGTAACGCTCATACTTTCAAAAAAGCCTTTATAAACAACACCGTCATAATACATTTCAACTGTGAATGCTAATTGCGCTAATGAAGGAATATTTTGTGTTGCCAAGTTGGCGCTCGGAGAATTTAATCCTAAAATTCCTCCAACTAAACCAACTCCTCCCGCTTTGGCGGTAGCAGATCCTCCTCCTAATAGACCTCCTAAAGCGCCGCCAATAGCATTTGATATTCCTGCGGCACCAGATCCAGCAAGAGCGTTATTTGCCGCGAGAGAAAGACCAAAACCATCGAATGCTAATTGCTCTGCTCGATATATTTCACGAAGAACATTGATGCCTTCAATACCAGAAGAGCCTGTAGTTCCACTGATAGTTAATGTAGTTAAATCTTCTCCCCAATATTGAAGAGCGTATCCGCCTTTTGTTCTTGTTTTATTAATAACTTTGGCATCATTATAAGTTATTCCTTGAGGATTAATATACATTTTAATTGCTCCAAATTCTGGAACAAACCATGTTATTATATTTCTTTTAATTCTGCCTGCAACATTATTTGGAACTTTTTGAGAAGGAAGTCCATTACCATCTGCTTGATAAGATGCTGGCAAACCAAAGCCATCTTGATTAAAAGAATTCGTTGGCGTTGAATTTGTATTACCGTTTAAATTATTTTGAACTTCATTAATAGATTTAATTGTTTCATTTAGATCAAATTTAGCCATTATCTATTCCTTCCGTTAGGAAATGCGGTTGGTGAAGTTGCTCTTGCTTGCGCACTTTCTTCTGAAACTTTTCCGCACTCAATACACATACCTTTAATAGTTATTTCCATTTTATTGTTTGTAGCGGCGGCATCTGATCTATTGTTGTTATTCGTATTTGAATTTTCTTCATTTGTTGCAACTGGTCTTGCTCTGGGAGAATTTGCCATTCTTGCAGAAGGAGATTGATATGCTGGTAAAGCGTCTAAAAACATTTTCTGATTTCTTGTTTCATCTGTCATTTGATTATGAGCTTGCGCGCTTTTAATACTATCTTCTAATTTTTTTCTT